>Ga0164295_10000123_pt1 | contig 64137 bp, 65 predicted proteins | sample GEODES006metaG_FD_111798 | JGI IMG/M metagenome (GOLD analysis project Ga0164295, IMG submission 111798) | Oligotrophic lake water microbial communities from Sparkling Lake, Wisconsin, USA - GEODES006 metaG | ecosystem: Environmental > Aquatic > Freshwater > Lake | place: USA: Sparkling Lake...
GTTAATATAACCGTTAATATAACCGTTAATATATCTGTTAATACAACCGTTAATATATCTGTTAATACAACCGTTAATATAACCGTTAATATAACCGTTAATACAACCGTTACAAAGGGTAAAAGTATTAGAAAAATGTAAATGAAAAAAGTATATGAAAGTAAAAAAAAATTGAAATGAAAATTAAATACAAAAAAAAAAGTATTAAAGTAAAGTAAAGCAAAGTAACTCAAAGTAATTTTCAATTAAATTCAAGTCAAAGTAATTTTCAATTAAATTCAACTCAAAGTAATTTTCAATTAATTTTCAATTAATTAAAAATGAGTCAAACCATGAATATTATGAATATTAAAAAGAGTGTAATGGATAATTTGTATAATATGAATGTAAATATTTGTAAAGAAAAAATTTTAGAATGTAGTAAATTGTATAGTTTTGACGGAGAAGAAGCAGTGAGAAGACTGCTTTTAGAAAATAATGTAGAAAAAGTTGTAAAAGAGAAAGTTGTAAAAGAGAAAGTCGTAAAAGAGAAAGTCGTAAAAGAGAAAGTCGTAAAAGAGAAAGTCGTAAAAGAGAAACCTGTAAAGAGTGTTTATCCAATGCCATTCAACAATGAAAAAAATGAAGAATGTTGCTCAGGTATTCGTCAAAACCATGGTTTATATACTCAATGCGAAAATAAAATGTCGCAAACAAGTAAGTATTGTAAATCATGCGATAAACAAGCAAAAAAGAATGAAGACGGTAAGCCTGATTATGGTGACATAGATGATCGTTTAGCAGTAGGTGTATACGATTATCGTGATAGAAAAGGTAAAGGGCCAACAAATTATTTAAAAGTTTTAAAAAAGTTAAAATTAAATCAAGAAGAGGCTTTAAATGAGTTTTCATCTCAAAATAAAAAAATCCTAGATTGTCATTTAGAAGGTGAGCCGCAAAAGCGTGGTAGACCAAAAGCAGAAAAGAAGGTGAAAGAATCAACTGGTAAGAAAGGTCGTCCAAAGAAATCCTCAAAAGTAGTAGAAGTGAATTCATCGGGAATTGAAACAGAAGATCTCTTTGCAAGTTTAGTAGCAAACGTGGTAGAAAGTAAGGCAGAAAGTAAGGCAGAAAGTAATGTTGAAGAAGTAGATGTAGTAAAAAAGTTTGAACATGAAGGTAAACAATATTTAAAGTCGAAAAAGTCAGGTATTGTTTATAATATGGATCAAGATATGATAGGTAAATGGAATGAAAGCGCGAAAAGCATAGACTACTTTGAAGATGGTGAATTATCAGATGAAGATATAGATGACGAATAAATTGTTAGTTAGTAAATTTTGTTGTAATTTGTAATTTAAAATAAAGTGTTTTTTTTTGTTGTTGTTGTTGTTGTTGTTGTTTGCGTTGTTCTGTATGTTATTAGTCGCATGAATTATAAAGTATTTTGTTCTCTCAAAAATCTATTGTCTGTGATAAGTATGGTCGTATTTTTCATCACTGGTTTCTATTTTTCATCACTGGTTTCTATTTTTTGTCACTCATTTCTATTTTAGACACGTGTTGGCGTGTATACCGTTTAAACTATTGAATATATAATTAAATAGGGTAAAATGATCGCCATCCGGCACTCGATATGACACTCGAAAATAGTGCGAAGCGATATGATAGAGTGTATGATAGAGTGTATTTTTTGTTATAATGTAAATACGTCTTACGAAAAAAAAAGATGGTTTCTCTCTTTAGTTACAAATAAAATATAAAATCAATCTAATAATTGTCTTGAGCTCTAACAAGTTCACGCATAAACATGTTTTCATCATACTCGTCATCATCATCAATATTATAAAACGCATCATCTTCATCAAATCCAATATCATTAAATTCAATACTAGCATCATCATCATGATCATTCGCAAATACATTAGAGATGTCATTGTTGTCATTGTTGTCTTGTTCATAATCATCAATTCCGATAAATCCTTTAGGGAATAAATAGGCTAATGCTTCTCTCTGTCTTAGATTAGTCCTACAAATAGGACAAGGTAATTTGTTTTGAGATACTTTGATGCTATTCCAACATGAAATACATAATTTATGTCCACATGGTGTTGTAGTCTTTGTCGTATCCAAACAAACACAACAATCTTCTGGTTGTAGCTGATGACATAGTAAGAAATCCCATTTGTCGTCTTCATTACGAGGAAGAGTAAGAGATATATTATGATCAGATGTATAGAATAATCCCTCCAACTTATCGAATTTCATAACTTGAATATCTTTATCAATAAGCTGTAATACTTGTATATAATTTTGTAATGTATATTTAGTAGGTTTTTGAATATATGTTTTTTTAAATAAAATAGGCTTACAGGTGTAAACGGTTTCCATAGTAATGAGTCTTTTTTTCTTATAAAACCAAAGATTGTCGGCCCAAATAACCAATGACATCCCCTCATGGTTTCCAACAAAGTCAATTCGAACTGATATTCCATCAATTTTTGTACTAGGTAAATGTATGACCCAATCAAAATGTTCATCTCCTCTCTCTTTATTGTATTTTCTGATGACTTTAGCAGTGTCTTTTTTGGTTAAAAGCTCAGAGTTGGGTAAATTCTGAGGAAAAAGCATACCTCCTCTAACATAAGGTGAAGAAAGTAATGATGACATGTTGTTGTTGTTGTTGATAATTTTTGAAACAATTGCGCAGTTGTTATATTAGTATGTTTATGAAATTATAAATAAAAAGTATTTCAATTTTATTTTAATGGATCCCCCAAGGTTCCCCTATGACCTCTCCTTTCAACTTCAACCCCTTTGGCTCCACCTTTAATAAAGGTGGTACTTCAACTTCAACTTCAACTTAATACAATTTTGGCTCCACCTTTAATAAAGGTGGATTAAAAAAAAATTGAAATACTTTTCTAAGATTATTAGTAAGGCATATAACTAATAAAACAAGTGTCGCGAACCTAATAACAAGCAGACTAACAACTAACAACAATGACAACAACCATGCCACTAACAATGACCCCTGAAATGAATCAATTGAGAATGGATTACTTCCTTAACGATCCTATTGTTCATGAAGAGAGAATGAAATACGTACATGCTACTTTAGCAAACATCGCAGTAAATCACAGTGAATACTTCTTATACTTCTTCAACAAAAAAGATGACATCATCGCATTCACAAGTTGGTTGGACAGAAAAGAGAAAGGTCAGCTATTTACCGATAAAGAGATGCTTGGGGTCTATGTGTTAAATAGCTGCCATATCAAATACTTTGCACTAGCTATTTTCAAAGAGCTCGCATTAAGCATATTTGACAAGGAACAATTTTATGAAGATTGCGGCGTACCTAAAAATGCTAGACGTCAAAGAAGACAACCAAAAGATATACTCAAATGTAACTAGTAACACAAACATTTTATAACTGTAACTTTAACTAACTTTTCACCTTTTTTAAAGGTGGAGCCAAAGCCTTCGGCCTTTTTTATTCTACTTTTTTAATGTAGATATGAGGGGTCATAGGGGAACCTTGGTTCCCATAAAAAAAATTGAAATACTTTTCTAAGATTATTAGTAAAGCATATAACTAATATAACAAGTGTCGCGAACCTATTAACAAGCAGAATGTCAACAACTATGCCAACAACCCCGCCACCAATGACAACCAGAACACCAGGAGCACCACAAAGACGCAGAAGATCTAGAAGAAGTGCCATTGAATGTCAACTATGGAACCGTGAGTTTATGGAAGAGATATATGATCCTCCAGGTCCAAGGAACCTGTTCCCAAAAACACAAGAAGAAAAAAGAAAATTCATTTCCGAAGTCATGACGAAACTAGTATCACCCAGAAATAAAAGTAGAGGGTGGGACCATGTATTCACTAAGGAAGAGACACTTAAGGTAGCAGTTTGGCTACACAAAAAAGAAACTGCCTGGATTACTGAAGATGACCTCATGTACTTCCGTTGGGCTAACAACGGACCTTGTGGCATACTTTGCCTTAAAGCCCATATACTTGGCGACTTTTCATTTGATCATAATTTCAAGCCAATTTAATCTGTAACTAGTAACACAAAAAATTATACCTGTAACCCTGTAACTTTAACTAAGCAACCTTTTTTACTGATGCTCATTTTTTTCGCACGAATACATGTGATATTTTTGTCACTAGTTTCTATTTTTTGTCACTCATTTCTGTGTGTCAATTTTTGCTTATGGATTTGAAATACTATATTCCCTGTGGAACATTCGCGGAACATTCCATGAACCCTAGCACCATGTCGCGGGTTGATATCACTGTATATGGTGCGAAGCGAATGTTAGAGTGTATGATGGACGCTACATTTTCTCTCTTTAACATTGATCAAAGAGAGAAAAAGGTTCAGTAAAAAAGGTTAGTTAGTTATAAATACAAAATACAAAACATTTGGCTCCACCTTTTTAAAGGTGGATTAGTACATATCCATAATATTATTCTGACGAACACTAGGAAACTCAATCGGTTCAGGGAATTGAGCATATTGAATATCTGAATCATCTTCATATTCATCATCGTCGCTATCATCATCAGAGTCAGACCAATCATCACACTCATCGTCGTCGTCAGTATCATGTCCAACAGGCCATCCGCCCTCGCCATAAACCTTACTAGTCTGAAACAAATCATCACGGCAAATAGGACAAGGTAATACGCTAGGAGCTTGAGTTTCACGTTTTTTTTTGATACTGCTCCAGCATACAACACATAATTTATGACCACATGGTGTCGTGGTTTTAGTCGTATCCAAGCAAACTGAGCATTCTTCAGGGTTTTCCTCATCGCAAGGAATATTTATTAGCTCTCGGTTACCACCAACATGAGGTGCCTGTTTAGGATGCTCAATTTCAGGTGTTGTTAGTACACCATTTAACTTGTCAAACTTCATGGCACTAATATCTATACGAATATGCTTTAAAACACTCTCATAATCTCTCAACGTATACTTTGTTAGTTTTTTAATATATGTTTTTCTGAATAGCATTTGTTTAATTTGAGTGCCGACTTTATGTTTCCACTTGATAGTTTTACCATTAATACCGTTAGTTTCAGTAGCATGAGCATACATTTTTATATTATCGGAATATATTACAATAGACATGCCATTCACATTGACACGTAGTTTACAATAAACCTTCAAGGTATCAATAGTTTCAATTGGTAAAACTACGCTACCACCAGTACCGAAATACGTATTTTCTTCCATATCCTTCTCAATAGCCAGTTTAATGGATACAGGTAGATCTTTGCTGGCAATAGGGACGCACCGGCACACGTGATCTTGGCATGGGACCTGGACAACGTTATCGGCATTGATAGTGATTGACATTCTGCTTTTCTGCTTGTTAATAGGTTCGTTACACTTGTTAGTTAGTTATATGCGTATCCAAGAATGCTGAAAAAGTATCTCAATTTTATTAAGGGAACCCATGGTTCCCCTATGACCCCTCCTTTACCTCATTTTGTTCCACTTTTTTAAAGTGGATTTGCGGAACATTCGCGGAACATTCGCGGAACATTCCACAAATCGAATAAATAATGTAAAATGAAGTCATCACCTTTACGAAAAAAAAATGAAATACTTTTTCTCTCTTTGTTTTAATTTATTAAACCAAAACCAAAACCAAATTCAAATTCAAATTCAAATTTCAATTATTTAATATGCAGCTAAGATCAGGACGTTCCACTTTAAGAAGAGATTCTCGTAATATGGACGAATTTAACGAGAGAAGAAAATACCAGCAAGAACAACGAAGAATTGAAGATTCTATATATGAAGACGAAGTCAATGAAGATAAACATGATAAGGTAATTAAAAAAATGAAATATGTATTTCGTATGACAAAACACCTTTTATATCTAAACAATTTCCAAGTGACTAATAAACACAGTTTCACACAAATAGTTAAAACAGTCATGGAACTTTTTGAATTATTCAGATATAATACGGATTATCTTATCGAATATTTTACTATTATTCGGCCTCACGATAAAAGATTCCCTGAAGTTATTTACAACAAAGGACTACAAATATGTGACCAAATGTTCAAATATAAAAGAACTAGACAAGAACATAAGTTGTACCTTAAATGTAAAGAAGACATTCACTGGGTTTTATATTTATTAGAGGCCTATATTTTACGCCCTCAATGATGTCAAAACAACCTGTTAAATAAACATCAATAAATGATATAATTTTTACAATGTAATTTTAAATAAATTAAGACAGCATTTACGTGCTTTTTTTTTGTCACTCATTTCTAGTTTTTATCACTCATTTCTAGTTTTTATCACTCATTTCTAGTTTTTGTCACTCATTTCTTGGTATTCAATATTTATGGCGATCCTAGTAGTGTAGGAAAGATGTGATAGTCTGTAACAAGGTAGTGGCAGCGGTTACTGCGTTCGAGTATGTGATAGGGTTATAGCATGCTTTATAGCCGTTAGTACTGTACATCGATCAATATATTCAGCCATGACAAACAGCCAATGCTTTCTCTCTTTAACAATATTTTTTAATTTACATACTACTCATTTTCCATTCTATATTATATATAGCATGGAAATTATAAAGTTTTTTAGCAACTTACCTGAAGGACTTCGTTGCTATATTCTTGATTTCTTAGAGTTTGATTATTATGAATACTTTTTTTATATGAACCCACTAAGACGCAAAAATTTGTGTGTAATCAAATATCCATTTTTTCAACCTGTTAATAGTGTCGATGACGATGTTTGGTATATAAAGAGAAATAAAAAGAGAAAAGATAGATCAGAAACAATTTAACATTTTGGTTAGTAATCAATGATACAAAGTGAGCAAAATAATGGATATTCTATTACGTAATATTTTTGTGTATAGTAAAAATTATATAAAAATAATTTTTTAATATAATTATAAATGATAAAATATAATTTTGATAATTTACCAAAAGAATTGATACATTCAATATTGGAATATGATGGAAGAATAAAATATAGAAAAGAAGAATATGTAAATATAATACACAAAAATGATTTTCGTTTTTCTTTACTACCTCCAATCATAATAAAAAAAATAGAAATAATGAAAGAAATTACCTTTGCTAAAAAGGATAGTTTTTATTTTGAATTTGGTTTTGATATAAATACTGGTGTAGGGTTGTGTTACGATTATAATTTTTCTTACGAGAATAAATTTGAAATATGTTATTATGATTGGAGAGATGACCGTAACATAAAACAAATTAGAACTTATGTATAAATGTATAATTATGAACAATTTATATAAAATTATATAACAATTGATTTATCAAGCGCTATAAAATAACTAGTAATGGTATGCCACTTGTCATTTGTTTGTAAATCTTTCTGGAAACATAATTGTTCTAAATGCTGTTTTATTTTATCATAATATTCTGGTTTTTTAAGCATTCCAAATGCTTTATCCTGTTTTTTTTCAAAATAAATTATATCTTTTATACACTGTGATGGCATATTTACACCTTTACTACATTTCTTTATTTTTTTGATTGTGTTTTTTTTATTGGTTTTAATGGATTTTCTCTTTTTAGAAGCAGTATATGGTTTACATTTTCCAGTTTTTTTATTACGTCTACTTCCATTAGCGTAACAAGATGACATTTGAGTATATAATATAATATTATTTTTATTATTATATTATTGTAAAATATCATTATTCTTTCGCAAGTTTACCAAACACACTGCTTCCCGAATCAACTATAGTTGTCGCATACATTTTTGGACAACCAAAAGATCCACTGTCATCTACTGCTAAAGCGGCTAAATTACCTGTATATGTGTCGGTGTCTCCAGGAATATTATCAAAATAAATAGCAGGCTGACCCCTTTTGGCTCTACCGATATTTACAGAGTTTATTTTCTCTACCATATAATCTAACTTTTGTGAATACCTTCTTCCAGTCTTACTATATGAAACAGAAAGATCACTTATTTTATGAGGCATAGAAAGTTTATTTAAACTAGTTCCTAATCCTTTAAGTTCACCCTCATCAGCAACTACAGATACATTTCCAGAACGAGCATCATAATTTACAATCGCATAAGGGTTTACAAAAGAAAATCTTGCCAAAGCAGTTTGTAATTCAGTTTGCACCGACGAAGCAATAGAACCTACACCATCAGAGGTAGATTCTGGAATATACTGAAATTTGATTCCTGAATATGAAGCATACTCTTCTTCAAATGAATTTTTTATAGCATTACCATAAGCAGTATCAGTAACTGTTATAGTAAAACTAGTGTACATCATATAAATAAACTGATTAGCAGTATTTACGCCGTCAGACGCACTACCACTATATGCCTTACAAATTAAATTTGTTAAAGTTCCTGCTGGCTGTTCCGGAGTAGAATTCTGACTATAGAAAGGCATGTATCCAAAATTTGATATTACGCCTTCTATAATGAGACTTTCTAGATAAACTAAGAAAAATGCGTATGTTCCGATTATTGTTACATTAGTAGGAATCACTAGTGATGTTATTTTTGAATTCACAAATGCGTATGGTGCGATTGTGGTTACATTCGAAGGAATAGTATATCCTGAAGCATCAAATAGTGGAGGAGCAGCAAATAAGGTATCAAAATTACCATTGCTTAATGAACTTGCATATAAAATCCCGTACGAATCTGTATAGATAAAATTTGAACTACCTCCAGTAACTGTAATTGATGTCAAAATACTATAATTATCATTATATGGTCCACCGGTTGGGCCTGCGGGATTGAAAAGACTAGGATATGATGGCTGTGTTTGATTATACATAGCATTGATAGTATTAGGTATGCTTATAGTTGAGATGATTGGAGTATCAGTGTAAAATGCATTGCTATTTAACTGAGTAACATAATATTTAGTACCAGCATTTGTTACAGTTGGAGGTACTAGGAGATTTACGAGATTTGAAGTGTCAGCAGATGGAATTATACTATTAACAGCAACTGTATTATTATTTGTAAGTATTACATAAACAAAAACATCATCGCTAAATGAATTTGTTGGGGAAGTTGAAGATACATAACTCGGACTTAATGACATTTTTATATAAATATGATATTATTAAATAATCCATAACAATAAAAAAAACATTTATTTATTTACAATTTACAAAATTATTTTTAATTAGCATCAATGATTTCACTAACAACAACTCTTTTTCCATTTTGAACGTCCATAACATATTCATCCAAATTTTTGGTAGCTTTTTTACTGTCACATTCTCCTTCTCCATTATCCCCAAAATTATCCATTTCAAAACGCCATACAAATACTGGTTTCATTTGACCAATTCTATGACATCGTGCTATAGCTTGATCTTCAACAAAAGGATTCCAATGCGGGCTCACAAAATAAATTTCACTGTAATTTTCCTGTAAATTCAAACCCTCACATCCAGTTTGAATTTGTAATATTAGCACATCTTTAGCTTGATTTATCATGTTCATTCGCGCACTTATTTTAGTATTACCGTCTAATATACCAACGTTCATGCCCCCAAAATTCCTCAACCTTGACGCTAATTCATTCATCTCTTCTTTAAAATGGCAAAACACCAATTTACCGCAATGATTATCCTTTCTCTCTAGAATAGCAGCTACAACAGAATCAAGCTTACTACTATTGTTCATAGCCTCATTATAAAAATCCATATTATTACTCTTAATGAGTCCTAATTTATGAAATATCTCGATTTTATTTGCCATCATTTTTGGATATACGCAAGACTGTCTAGCGCGCAATAATAATGGCAATTTACCATACCCATGATCCATCATGACATCCGTAAATCCAGCTCCAACGTTGACACCATCATCTTTTAGCAATGTTTTGATATTACTAAACGAAAATGCGGAATGGATTTCTTCTGCTAATTGCTCTTCAGCTTTGTTTTTCCACGAAACACATTGTTTATTCACTAAAACATCGTGTAATTCAATACCAACTTGTTTTTTTGATCTTTTTAAAATAAATAGACGACCAATCTCACTTAAATTATTTGCGTCTTTGTAATAAGAAACAGGCAAATTAATTAATGAACATAAAGCATAAAAATCAGTTTTTTTATTTTGTACGGGTGTACCGGATACGAGCCATTTCATTTCACTCTGTAACAGTTTTGCCCCTAAAAATCTACTTGTTTTTTTATTACGTAAATGGTGTGCTTCATCAAATATTATGCGCCCCCATTTAATATCATGTAAAATAGTTTTGGGTATGTTTCCATCTTTAGCATTCCCATTTTTGCTATTATTTTTTATAGAAATCGCATCATAACTACATAATACAATAACAGAACGATCTAAATCACTACTAATTATTGTTTTTTTATTTTTACCGCGATAAATAATACTTTTGTGTCCAGTTGTTTTATAAATTTGATTATACCATTGGTCAATTAAAACAGGTGGAACAACAATGAGCGTTCTCATCACAAAATTAGAGATACATATACCAATCATCATAATTGTCTTGCCAAGACCCATCTCATCCGCCACGAAGCCGCCCTTAACCCCACAGGGAGGGTCGCATCGCGTTTCATTTTCAATCAACCATGCTACACCTTCTCGCTGATAATCCTTTTTATCCATACCACTTTTTTGAATATACATGTCGAATAATGCTATACCATCGTGAGAAGTACTACTAACACAGCCATTACCATTATTACCATTATTACTAGTAATAATAGTATTGTTTTCACGATTCTCAACAACAGCAACAACAATATCTGACATTTTATATGGTAAAATTAGAAATTTACAATTACAAATACAAATTTTTTGTATTACTTGAAAATATAAAAAAAATCTCAATTTTTTTATTTTTTCATATATGACACATTTCACGATTTTCTTCTTCTTTACACCTTTTTACATTTCAAATGCCGAATAAAAAAGAGGTTTCCCTCATTTTTATTATAGTTTTATTAGTCCCAAACAATTATATACATTGTACTATGATGTATGTTGTCCCTCCATTTTTGTTTTTCTATGGCATCATCTATTTTATTTAGTGGGATTTTTTTCATATACCATTTGGCATTTTTTCCTCCTTTAATTATAATATTCGGTTTATCATCCATTTTGTACGCCAATTTCATAACCATATCAAGTGTATATGACTTATCTATTCCTGCATTTCCTACACATCCCTCTCTGTCTATAGGGTGAATATTATCACCATAAACATCACAACCTTCTCTTTTTTCAATACTCTTGAAGTGTTCCATCGTTTGTCTCAATTAAATACTATATTAATTATAGGTAAAAAGTATTTCAATTTTTTTTTATTTACATATAAAAATCATTTTACTTAAATTTTATAATCGGCGTTTTAAATGAGAAAAGGTGTAAAAGAAGCCGTTACATACATAGCCGTTACATTAATAAGCCATATCTTTCCAAATATTATAACTGTCAAGGGTCTGATTATTGACACATACTATATAAATTTCACTTTTAACGGATTTGTACAAAGCATACGAATAATAATTTTCTGAAGCAACAATCATATAAGAAGTAATCGGTAAACTGTGAAATTTTTCATAATTTTTTTTAGCATCATATAAACTATTATAGGACATACATAAATATTTAGGTTTGTTGCTCTTAATAAACTGTTCCAATTTACTTATCTCGTCACTTGATAGTTTTTTTGAGATCATCATTCTTATTTAATACTAGTTATTTGTTATATTTTATAATACTTATAATAGAGTTTAATCAAAAAGTTTCATTTTTTTTATTTAACAGCAATTCAAAAACACTATCATTTATGTTTTTTTTTTCAAAAAATAATGTTTTATTTTATTTATAACAAAATAAGATGAAAGTTTTAGTATTTGGTTCAAAAGGTTGGATAGGCGGACAATTTATAGAAATTTTAAAACAAAATAATATCGATTACATAGAAGGTAAATCTCGAACTGACAATGAAATAACATTGAATGATGAAATAGAAGCAAACAATCCAACACATGTTGTTTCTTTTATTGGTAGAACTCATGGTAAAATCGATAATAAAACATATACAACGATAGATTATTTAGAACAAGAAGGTAAATTATTGGATAATGTAAGAGACAACCTTTTTTCACCTTTATTATTGGCTGATATATGCTCGAAAAAAAATATACATTATACTTATTTAGGAACAGGATGTATTTTTAAATTCGATGAATTTCATACTTACGGTAAAGAAGAAAATGGCTTCACCGAAGATTCTCTACCCAATTTTTTCGGTTCATCTTATTCCATTGTAAAAGGTTTCACAGATAGATTAATGAAATTGTATAAAGATTCTGTTTTAAATTTACGTATTCGCATGCCAATTACAGGTACTAAAAATCCAAGAAATTTTATAACAAAAATTGTAAATTATGAAAAAATATGTTCCGTGCCGAATTCTATGACAGTATTACCAGAACTATTGCCCTATGTTTTGGATATGATGCGTAATAAATTAACAGGTACAATCAATTTGACAAATCCAGGATTAATAAGTCATAATGAAATCCTACAAATGTACAAAGAAATAGTTGATAATAATTTCTCTTGGAATAATTTTACACAAGAAGAACAACGAAAAATTTTAGCAGCAGATAGATCAAATAATTTCCTGGAAACAACCAAGTTACAAAAGTTATACCCCAAAATTAAGAATATTCGTAATAGTGTGAGAGAATGTCTAATCCAATATAAAGCATCCTTAAGCGATACAAGTCATGTAAATTTACTAGTAACTGGTGGATGTGGATTTATTGGTAGTAATTTCATCAATTATTATTTCCCGAAAGGAAAAATCGCAAAACTAGTTAATTTTGATGCTATGTATTATTGCGCAAATAAGGATAATGTAGATGAAGAAATTAGAAAGAACCCAAACTATATTTTAATAGAAAGCAACTTGTGTGATGAAAAAATGGTGAAACAAGTTTTATATGATCATCAAATAACCCATATTATACATTTTGCAGCACAGTCTCATGTACAAAAATCATTTGATGATTCACTCGTTTTTACAAAAGATAATGTATTAGGAACACACGTATTATTAGAATGTAGTCGAAAATACAATCGTATCCAAAAATTTGTACATGTTTCCACGGATGAAGTATATGGTGAGTCTATGAATACTGTAGACGAAAAACATAAAACAGAACATTCTATTTTATGTCCAACAAACCCATATGCTGCTACGAAAGCTGGCGCAGAATTAATAGCACAATCTTATTGTCATTCATATAAAATGCCAATTATAATTACAAGAGGAAATAATGTTTATGGACCAAATCAATATCCTGAAAAATTAATTCCGCGTTTCATCAAATTATTAAAAGAAAATAAAAAATTGACCATCCAAGGAAACGGAAAATCAGTACGAGCATTTATGCACGCATATGATACAGCAAAGGCTTTTGAATGCGTATTAGAAAAAGGTATTCTCGGAGAAATTTATAATCTAGGTTGCGATGAAGGAATGGAATATTCAGTACTAGATGTGGCAAAAATACTTATAAAAATGATTAAAAATACAGATAACTATGAAGAGTGGTTAGAATATGTAGAAGATAGGCCTTTTAATGATGAACGATATTACATAAGTAATCAAAAATTAAAAGATTTAGGATGGTTTATAGAAAAAGATTTCATAGAAAATTTACAAAAATTAACAAATTAACAACCATTTAGTAAATTAGTAAATTAGTAAATTTAGATTGGTTATATTATTTAAATAATAATATTACTAATTTTATCAATGAAGCAACAATTACAACAATCGCAACAAGTAAGCCTTATAAAAAAATATTTAAGAAGTAAAAAAGACAACAATAAAAAAAAATCTGTTTTTTTACCAAATGATTTTGATGTAGAAGTTTACAAAAAAATAAATGAAGATCTGAGTCATTTTACAGATGAAGAAGCCAAATACCACTTCATAAATCATGGTTTTTATGAACAACGGTTATATAAAATAGAATTACCAAATGGTTTTGACGTTGAAGTTTATAAAAAAATAAATGAAGATCTGAGTAATTTTACAGATGAAGAAGCCAAATACCACTTCATAAATCATGGTTTTTATGAACAACGGTTATATAAAATAGAAATACCAAATGATTTTGACGTAGAAGTTTACAAAAAAATAAATGAAGATCTGAGTCATTTTACAAATGAAGAAGCTATGGTTCATTACATAAATTACGGTTTTTATGAACGACGAAGATATAAAATAGAATTACCAAGAGGTTTTGATGTAGAAGTTTATAAAAAAATAAATGAAGATCTGAGTCATTTTACAAATGAAGAAGCTATGGTTCATTACATAAATTACGGTTTTTATGAAAGACGAAGTTATAGCCATAATAAACAAGAAAACAATGACTATTATAACTGTAATATTAATAATTTAGATAATATAAAAAGGTTTAAACTAGATGATGAAAACACGTATAATTTTGATAATATATCTATCTTTAGAAATGATAAGATAGATAAAAATATAGGTGATTTAGTCGACTACAAATCTTTTATTTTAGTAATAGATTTCCCTGAAAGTTATGTTGGAGGAACAAATAGTTTTTTAAATTCAATTATATTAAAATACAAGGATAAACAAGATTTTTTGATTCTAAGAAAAAAGAATGAGAATTTTGTTTTTACAATAAATGATGAAATTAAATTGATTAATAATTTTAACGAAAGCGAAGTAATTAATTTTCTTAAATTTAACATAACAAAAATTGTTAAAATTTTTATAAATCATATTATGGATTACAGTGAAAAATTTTTGTTTTTTTTGTTTAGAATGAATAAAGAAGTTTCTACAATTACACACGATTATTCGTTAATAAAAGGAAGTAGAAATAGTCAGCCTTATTATGACCAACTTTGTAGTAGTGAAGATGATAATAATTTGATTAATTTATTCGATAAAATAATAACGCAAAATGAAGTGAATGTTTTGAATATTAAAAACAAATTAGTTGAAAATAAAGATAATATTATAATTTCGGAATTACCTGATTTTAAAAAAAAACAGGAAATAATTACTTCAAAAAATAAAGAAATCATTATTGGTGTTATAGGTAGTGTAACTGAACAGAAAGGCTATAAAATTATAGAGGATATAAATAAATATATTAAAAATAATGAATTAAATATGAAAGTAATAATTATTGGAAGTTGTACGGACAAAAATATACTTCATGAAGAATATACTACCATTAATGAATTTAATGATTTATTAATAAAATATAAACCAAATGTACTTATCGAAACAACAATATGGCCAGAAACTTACAGTTATTCTCTTACTTTGTGTATGTTGACAGGATTACCAATTATTTGTTTTGATAAAAAGTTTCCATCTGTTATTAAAAATAGGCTAGAAAATTACGATAAAAAACATTATGTTGACCAAGTAGATAAAAATTTATTTGATTTAATTAATAAAGTAAAACAAATATATTTTTTTACAGTGAAAACAGTTAAATATTTTAATTCATTTTGGGATGATTATTTTATAACAAATGAAGAAAAAACAGATGATAAATTTTTAACAAATAATAAGAATTTAGTTCTTATTACATCAAAAATAATTGTATCTGAAAGCCCTCTTATTTATATAGATAAAAGAAGCTCTTACACACGTGAAGAACGGTTTCAGCAAACAATTGAAACAATAAAGTCAATAAGACAATATATCCCAAACAGCTACATTGTAATAGTTGACAACTCTGAATTAAATACTAGAGAAATAGTTCAACTTAAAAATATCGTTGATAAATTTATTAATATAACTTTTGATGAATTATTAAATAATTATACAGACAATTCGCCGTATAAAGGCTATGGTGAATTGATGCAACAAGTAACATTTTATAATGAATTTTTAAAATTTGTCGATACGACCAAAATTAACCATTTTTTTAAGATAAGTGGAAGATATTTAATTAATGAGGAGTTTGATTTCAAAATATATGACAATGATGGAAATATTTTTAAGAAAAATGAACAAATTACGAATAGAAATTATTATTATACTTCATTTTACAAAATAGACAAGAATTATTTACATAAATATTTCAATAATTTATATAAAATAATAATTGATAGTGAACATGATGAGTGGAAAAAAAGACAAGAACTACAATGTAATAAATGTTTCGATTTAGAAGTACTTATACCAGAAACAATGATAAATGATATAACATTAGTACCTACTTTGGGTATAACTCAAATTTTAGCAAATAAACGTGTAGCTGAATATCATGAATCTAAAATTTGATAGATTTAGAAACTTGACGATTTATAACCATGAAACAAAGATGGTTATAAATATTCGGAGGAAACTCCAACAAATAGTTAGATTTAGCGTATTCTATAAATATAATTAAATATAATATTAAAATATGATAGTGGTAATTGATACATATAGTGGGTTATGTAATCAGTTTTATGATATACATAGCGCTGTTAATTTTTGTATAATAAATAATATAAAATTTACATTTCGTTATTGTTCATTTAGAGAAGATAATTTGACAAGTTGGTATAATGAAAAATTCGAAAAACTATTTGATATGTCTTTCATAGAAAATTACAGTAAACATTTATTTGTTAATTATGAATCGTTAAATATAACAGAAGAAAATACATACAATTATCGAGGTGATAATGCTTTGAATCATTTTTCTAGTAATTTTTTGAATGAAATATTGAGTATTGATAAAGAATTTATTGTATTAAAACAGTTTTGGTGGGTTTATACCACAAATAATGGAAAAATTGAACACGATTTGTGTAGATATTTATTACCATCAAAAAGATTGATGGATGTGTATAATATAATAAAAACAAAAATGGGAATCAACAATGAGCAATATAATTTTATACATTATAGATATGAATCTGATTTTGTAAATCATTTTAAAATAACTCATATGAAAGATTTGAAATCAGCCATCCTAATAGTAAAATCCAAATTTAAAAATCCAAATTTAAAAATTTATATAGCAACAACAAATATTAGAAATTTGATTGATGTAAATGATAGTGAAATATGTGACATAATAATGACAAAAAATGAAGATGGATTAAAATATCTAAATTTTGAAGAAAAAGCTTTTATAGATTACATGTTTGGACTAAATTCAAGTGAGGTATTTGGTCATTCAAAATCATCATTTTCACATATGTTAAATAATATAAAAAATACATCGAATTTTTATGATTTGATGTAATAACTATTTAATAAGTATTTACAATACCAAAATAATATTAAGTTTACAATTTACAAAATGAGTATTTTTTTAACAACTTCCGATTTTACTATTTTACAAGATAAAAGAAAAGAAACATTATTCACCATTATACCGATTACAAAAGATTATGACATTTCAATCCAACTATTTCGATCTTTAACGAAAACAAAAATTCTACAAACAGCAACAATTTTAGACAATGGAATGTCGTTAATAATGAAAGCACATTCTATAAAAACATTAGATGATTACACAAGAGAGAAATTGTCCTATTCATTATCATTGAAAATGGTATACTATTTGTCGAAGCAACTGTCATATTTAATTGACTATGAATCAAAAAGTTTTTACACCTATGATCCAAAAAATATACTTGTCATTGATAATAATTTTTTTTTATACCTATCTCTAGATCACTTGAAAGAAATCAAAAATGATAATATACATATATATCATCCAATAAAATATCCACAATATACCCAAAGATATAGAATTGAAAACATTAATTGTGGATTATTTGAAGAATCACCCAGTGTAAATCACTATTTATCACCAGAATTATCAAATGAGAAAACGATACCAATAATAATTCATTATAAAACAATTTTTTATAGTTTAGGATTATTATTAGTCGATTTTTTATCATCTTCAATCAATTCAATAAAAGACACCAAATTATATTATTTTATAAAGAGATGCTTGAAACATTCACCAAGTGAAAGATATTTACTTTACATATAACAATAAAATACAATGCAATAAATACAATAGTATAACATATTATCTTATATTATGTTATAATGTCTCTCGCCACATTCAAAAAAAAATCAATAAATAAATATGCTAGTGCTACAAAAATATCAGGTAAACCACCAGGAGGATATTTTTTGCCTCAAGGACCATTTGGAGGTTCCAATAACAATTTTTTATCAATTGCTTTAGAATCACCTGGAGTTGAGGGTTTTTCATTAAATGGGAATCATAGAAATATCGGATACGTTGGAAAAACATACAAATTTTCAAAAAATGGTACCCCTTTTAGAGGAGTTTATCCAATGGGAAGTGGTTCAAGATTGGGAACACTGCGAGGCGCATCAGAATATAATAGAGTCATCGAACCTGTTTATAATGTCAACGAAGTGATTGTTTTAGGAGACCAATATAAATATGTCAAACCGACTGTGCTGTCTAACTTTGCTATGCTTCGCAAAAAATACAAATGGGCTTATTATGGACAATATCCGAATTATTGGGTACAGCCTAATTATGCGCAAACAAATCAGTCTGACACAAAAAGTCAAGGGAACTATTTACACGATCTTACAGTGGCAAACATTTGCGTCGAGGATATTAATAATAGTGCGAAATATGTTGGTCATATTAAAAATTGCGGAGCAACTACATGTCATACAACGCCTGCTCTTTTTAAATACAATGATGTAGCAAGAAATGCTCCATACACAAAAATACTATATCAACCATTAACATCAAGTGAACAAACTTTAAGAATACAACGTAAATGCGCTGATCCTAGTGGTAGACAAAAACCATTTCCATATGCTACAAATGGCAATTCATGTAATAACTTAAATGTTAATTACGTAGCTCCTCCAGAATGGTATGTAGGCGAAAATGGTTCGCAAATAAATTAAGATAAAATCAAAAAAAAACATTTTAGGAATTTGTAGTGTCGAATAAAATAAGTAAAAGTTGTAAAAATGTTTTAATTTATTCGTGTCGTTCAAAAATTTAGGATTTTTTTATTTTATACTTTTTAATTTAAAATATAATTATATTTTTTGTAAAAAAATATAATAATAAATTATAATATAAAATGCCTATCGCAACTACGACCCTTTCTCCTAGTAATGTTGGTGATAAATCAGTCACTTTATCTTGGGTTAAAGCAGACTTAAGTAATAATAATGTTAAAACAGCTTCGATCTTGTTGTATGATGTTAGTTTGAATACCATTAAAAGTACCCCAATACCAAGTAATTTACTTACTGCATCTATTTTACAAGGTACTGCTGACGTTAGTAATAGTCTCATTTTCAATAATCTTATTAACGGTCATGGCTATGAAGCTTCTATTATTGGTTACAACGCAAGTAACGTCCAAACACTTGGAAGTACTAGTGACTGTAGTTTTACACCATCTGGACCACCTGATGCTGTAGTTTTGAGCAATGCTACATTTGATTCCTCAAATAATACTATAACAATCAACTGTCTATTTGGTAATGATGGTGGAACACCAGTTAAATCTTTGATATTAACCGTATTTGCTAATGATGCTTCCAGCAACACACCAGACGTTTCATACAATGTAATTAATTTTTCAGGAGACATCCAAATTAAAAATAACAAATATACCGCAATAATTCCAGCTTTAAATCATGCTTTAGGCGCTGTCAATACAATTGCTGGCGTAGCATTGAACACATACGGTCAAAGTGAAATTTCAAACTCTGTTTTTGTTCAAACATCAAGTAAGCCAGCACAGGGAATATTCTTAAGTGCTCTAAGTGGTGTTTATGGCAATGTAGACCCTTCTGGAAATGTTGCTTCTGTTGGTAATATCAGTGGAATTACTGGCAATAGTGGAATTAACCCAGTTACTTTCAAATCAGTCATACCAGTTTCATTTAGTTTTGGTTATGAAAACTCAAATAAATCAGTTACTGGTTTTAAAGTTATATATATTGGATATTCTCGTGCTGAAAATATGGATGGTTCTGGTAATACTGGTACTGAGTTAACACAAAATTTCGTTATACCATCAAATTATATATGGACTGATTCAAACATTTTTAATTTTAATTTACTCCCTAGCAGAAATTATGTAGCTTTTAAAGATTTCAGAGTTGTAGCAAGTAATTCAAAGGGCGATTCACCAGTTTCGAAAATAGATCCTAAAATTACTGCTGTTACTGTATTACCTCCTGTTCTACCAGATATTAGTGGCAACAATTATTCTATGGTTGTCGATATTAGTAGTTGTACTGTAACTTTCCCATTTCAAATTGCAAAAGATATTAGTGCAAATGAACCAATTATTTACACTGTTAAATTACGTGATCAAAGTAATAATGATCTAGGAACAGTAGATACGGCACTAAATACCGTAACATTTTTAAGTACATACAAAGAAAAAGTTATATACACTGCTCAAATTAATGCTACATGTTACGTTAATCCGGCTTTAACAGACTATTGGGCTATTCCACTTCCAGCATTAACTCAACTAGCAAGTAACAAAATTAACGTTAGTGGATATATAGCAGTCCCTCCAGATGCTCCTACTAACCTTGCTACAATTACCGACGTAATGTCGAATGTTCCAGCTGCGTTGACTACTTACACAACAAAAGCTGGTGTTGTAAGTGTTTCATGGGATCCATCAGCATTTACTGCATTTCTTCCTGCTAATAAAGTAGATTATGACGTTACTTTGTCTATAAATGCACCTGATTCAGGATCATCAGTAGTGCCATCAACACTGACTGATACCGATTTAAGAAAAGTATATGGTCAGCAAGGACCTCCAGTAGCATACAAAATAACTACCACCATAACAGGAGGAAGTAATAATGCTTTCTTTTCAGATTTGGGATCCGCATTAGTTGGAGGTGCTTCGACAAAGATTGTAATCCCTGTTGCAACACCATTATTTGTAAATGTAACAGCGCGTATCGGAAACAAAAAAAGTAGTCCTCTTTTTTCGAAAACGCCAATTTATTGTAACAGTGACACTTTTGATCGCCCTACTATAAACGCAACAGCATTACCATCAGTTGATAGTGGTAATACGTCAAAAGTAAATGTTGTTATCAGCAAACCTCTGACGTCAGCAATTCCAACCGGTACAAATCCTCGTTCCATTATTCTATCTCGCGATGATGATTCAGGTACTAACTCACATGTAGTATTACAAACCTTTGACTTTGATCCAGCGGCTATTTCGTACAAATACACAGACTCATTAGGGTCTTCAAGTAAAAAATATACATATTCTGCTCAAATAGTAGGTGTCGATGCTAATAACAAACCATTAAATGGTTTGATAGGATATAGTAGTGCTGTTACATACGTATCTATACCAACTATAACTGACTTAAAATTAATACCTGATGTAAATTCCGGAACCACTAACGTCACATTTAATTTAAATAAGAATGGCACTGGATCAGTTGTAGGAGGTATTATTATACTGCAAAATACAATCAGCGGTAGTGGTTCAGCTCTTATAACCAGTGGTGATGACAACTCTAATTCAGATACAGTTTTAATCACTAAAACAATAAATGATCTATCATTGGCTGCAAACCCAATTGTAAACATATACGCAGCAACTACTCGTAGTAGTGCTACTTATCCTCCTGCTAATGCTAATTAAACCCATTATGTTATTATAAAAAAGTTACACGCTATATTAGATTATGTAAATTTCTAAATACATATTGCTCACAAAATATCATTATAATTACTAAATTATTATGATATATTTTATACAAGAAAAAATATTATTAAGAAAAAATATTATTAAGAAAAAATATTATTAAGAAAAAATATTATATTATGTTAATATATAAAATGCCAACCGCGTTTACTTGTTACATCAACAAAAGTTCTGAATCAGCAAATGTTCATCAAATAGCTAGTACTACTTATCCAAGTGATCCATCTGCTAATATAACAATAACCAGTGGTCATGCTACTTTATTGTCACAACCAAATTCAGATCCTTCCAGTGTAATTGGTTCCGTATTTTTTACTAAATCATATAATTATGATCTTTGTGGTAATACAATCTCTACATTTGTATGGGATTTTAATTTTGATGGTAGTGGTGGTTTCGCCGCTGGAAATGTACAATCTCAATTTTATTTCTTTAATCAAGCTAGTTATTCAAACGGAAATCCAACTGAAATAATTCCTTCTGGTCAAACTTCTGTAACAGTTCAAGGTATATTAAATGGTAATTTAAGTACAACTTGTTTTGCTAATCAATATGGTTACGTTATAAAAACAAAATCTTCTACTAGTAATTACAGACGTTATGATTTCTATTACCCTCAAGCAGTCATGACTTACACAAATGTTTTCAACTCATTACCACAACCATCTGTTGCTCCATTATAATAATAGTTAATTTTAATATTTAAAAATAACAGTTTTAATAATATATACATCAAATGTCAGAATTAGATATATTATTAAATAAATACGACAAAATCATGTATTTAAAAATTTATGTAAATGGTTCAAATAATCTCAAAAATATGTATATTTCTGCGGTTGATAAACATAATCATAATTTATGCAACAATGTTTTTATGGATGCGGGTTTTGATTTATTTTTACCTGAAAATGATGAATCAAAAGAATTAGACATATGGGGCGAAACAATACGGTTCTTTGGTATAGGATGGAAAAATAATAGTCCAGTTAATAAAGTTGATTTCAAAATAAATTGTTCTGCGCAAATGTTATGTGACACTGGAAAAGTGTTCAGTACTGGTTATTATATATATCCGAGATCAAGTTTATCAAAAACAAAGTTGAGATTAGCCAATAGCGTTGGTATTATTGACGCAGGATATCGTGGTAATATAATTGGTATGTTTGATGTTGTAAATATCGACAATAGTTATAATGAGGATAAAGGTGCTGACTATTATGCGAAATCATATGATAGATTGGTTCAAATTTGCGCACCTGGACTCGTACCTATTTTTGTAGAAATAGTAGACTCGATAGAAGCATTAGGTATAGAAACCGAAAGAGGTTCTGGAGGATTCGGTTCAACTGGAAAATAGATGAAACCACAAAATATATTTATATATTTATATATATAAATACATATATGAAATCAAAAATAACTTTTAATTATAAAAATATATTGAACCCAGAAAATGAGCCAATATTAATTGGGTGTATTACAATTTTAATAATGTTATGGTTAGTGTTCTATGCTATTCCTGGATTATTATCAAATTTATTCAATACTGTTTTAGGGAAACTAATATTGTTATTATTTGTAATGCTGGTAAGTTTTAAAAATATTAAATACGGAGTCATGTTATTTTTAGTTATAATAATAATCAATAGGATAATATCAATGAACCAATATTCAGAAGGTTTAACATCATCATCATCCTTTGATAAAAATTCAGTAAATTCATTTTTACAAATACAAAAGACTATCAATCCACACGTAATTTTTGATATAAATGCTATTCAAAAACAAGCAACCGAAGAAGAATTGAATTATTTTAATCAACATGGTTATTGGCCCTGGTCAAAAGAAACACAAGAATTGTACATAGAAAGTTTATCTAATAATCCGTTTGTAAGAACCGACCCTGAAAATGCTTTACAAACAATAAGGACAATCTACAATCAATCGGCGATTCTACAATTATTGTCTTATCAAGCAAAAGAGGGCCAATTTTTATTAAATGGTGTTAGTGTACATAATAACGAGCCTAACAAATACCAAGATCTACCAAATGGATGGGGAGATTATGCTTTTAATTCGGGTCAAATTTCAAAAAACAATAATATAATAAAATGTGGATACGACAAATCATCCAACATATCTTTACAAGAAATACAATATATGGGAAATAATGGAATTCTTTATAATCACGTAAAAAAAATAACCCCCATTGATTACAAGAATCTGGAATCTATTATTCCTGGTTTTACATTTTTGAAAGAGCCATGCAATCCTTGTCAAGTATTGGAGAATCCACCTAATTACAAATGTCCATTCAAATTGGATATAAGTGGAAGTAAAAAAGGAGTTAGTCCCATTTGGCAGTATTTATGGAATACAAAATAAACATTTTAACTCTAATCTAATTTTTTCTAATCTAATCTAATTTTTTATAATCTAATCTAAATTTGTACTACAAGATCTCATTACAGATAATATAGATTGTGTTGAATATGGATTATCAATTTGATCGGATACGCAATAATCGTCGTTGTCGTCGCAATTATCATCGCAAATCGTAGGAAAAGGCGGTATTTTTGAATAATTATTAATATCATCGTCATGATTGTCGCTGACATCATGTAAACTTGGTAGATGAGAAACATCATAAGAAAGAGTTGATCTTGTATTACAAAACGACCTTTTTAATATTAAAGGTGTATTCAATTGAAAGTCAATCTGTTCTTCAAAGTTATTATCATTGTCATCAATAGTATTACTGTTATTAGTAAAATTACGACCAATGAATCTATTATTTCTACGTATCTCGGGAGTATATGTCGCACTATAAGAACGCTGGGCACCTTGCGATGTTTGTCGCGCGCATGAAAACATAGCACCATATCTTGTATCAAAAGTTTGTAGACATATATAAATATCATCACATAACATTTTCATGAATTTTTTATCTTCAATATTTTCAGTATTTTTTGTATTATAATCTTTCATTTTGTTTAATAAAACGTTCATTTTTGTCTTCAACTCTTTTTCATAATCGCGATTATTATTAATTTCCTCTTCGTGAAGACGATAATCAAAAGTTAGTTCATGAAACTTGTTTTTATTAAAATTATGTACATTAACATCAAATAACAATTGTTGAGTTTCTTGTCTATATTTATATTTAGTAAGATCTTCATCATTGTGTTCATTATTTTCACTATTATGAATATTAAATTCAAAATTATCTCCTGAACTACAATGATTGCTATGAATTACGCATGTGAAATCACTTTGCTTGTCAGATAAAATATGAAATACTTTGTTTGTATCACTTATCAAATCACCAACAACTATCTTATTATCCCATACATTATTTTTCCAATCATATATATAACCATTTGTTACGCTAATAGTAGCATTTTCTAATACTTTGAAAATCATAGAATGTAAAATCTCTCCATATACTAAACCAGCTTTTTCTAGGGCGTCTACAAAATAATAAGCGCTGTTATTTTTACTACTTAACGTTTTCAATAAATGCGCATTATGATCGATACCGAATCCTATGAAAATAGTAGATAAAGATAATTTGTTAATATCTATATCAATAATAATATTTTTTAATTCTTCGGGTACATTGTTTCCGACAGTAGCGTCACCGTCTGTCATAAATATATGATTTACTATATATTTCTCATTAGTATTATCATTAGTATCATTATTAACAGAATTGTTATTAGCATCGATAGAGTTAAGTTGTTGTTGATAATATTCTAATATATACTCTTTAGCATTTATTAGAGCTTTTTCAATGTTTGTTTGATTTTTAGGGCGAATTTTTTTTACTTTTTCTATAACTTCATCTAGATTTTCTTTAGAAACTATTACATTTTCAATAATTTTGTAAATAGAATCATCAAACGCAAAGATAGTAATAGATACATTTAATTCAGGATAATCAGTAAAATATATAATCATATTTATAATTGTATGAATAATATGATCCATTTTACTTCTTTTATCGTTACATAAATCACTCATAGATCCAGAACAATCAACTGTAAAAACATAATGATTTCTATTTTTTTTATATTTTGTATTGACGTTGTCACCAATAACCTTGTTTATTTTTAAATTAAAAGTACCAAATTTACATTTATTAAAATCCAATTTTGATTTTAAATTTTCAAATAAATCAATAAAATTGGGATCTTCTGAAACAAATTTATTATCAAAAATAATAGTAGATTCTTGTTCACTTATAATTTCTCTCATGTCTTTCATGTCTTTCATTTCTGTTAGTTCACTCATTGTTTGTTTTATTTATTTTTTGAAAACGATATATTTATTTTTTGTATTTCATTTTTTTTTATTTAAAAAAAATAAAATAAATTCACTAAAAAAGTAATTAAAAATAATTAAGAATATTGATTATATCGAATGGAAACTACAAAGAATGTTAAGCCTAGTAAAAAAACAAAATCATCATCCAAAAATGTGACTGTAGATGAACCCATTAAAACACCCATTGTTATGGAAGAATCATCACAACCAGTCGAAACACAACCAGTCGAAACTCAACAAGAAATAAAATTAGTCGATATTCAAGTAACAGATGAAAACGCCGCATTGAATATAATGGTTGGATTTTTAAATGTAGCTCATAAAAGAGGAGCATTTTTAATAGATGAATCCGCAAAAATATGGGAATGTATTCAAAAATTTCAAAAATAATAGAACAAAGCTATAAGGTTTATAGTATAGACCAACCACCGCTATCTCGGAAGTCCTCTATAAGAGGAATTACTTTATCAATATATTCTCCACCAAAGTAAAATCCTTCAAAAGGATCTTTATTTATAGGTCGATTGATCGTGTCACTAAGATACTCCGACACTTTGTTAAAAAACGATTTCATGGACGTGACAAAATTGTTGTAGTACTGACCTAGAGTAGGTCTCATGTAATTAATCATATATAATATAACAGTAATAGTAATAGTAATATCAATTAGTGCTAAACACCATATTATTTTTTCTGTTTTGTTGTCATTATTATCAAACCATTGTAAATTAATATGAATATATTTACTATACGTTCCAAAAAATAAAGCTAAACTACAAAATATTAAAGCCAAAATAGCATTAATAAAATATCGAAACGGTTTATTTGTCGGGTCAAGTTTTGTCTTTTCAATAAAGAAATTTAATAATATAAAAATCAATATATATATAATCAGTAACGCCAGTACTATGAAATCGATTGATTGATTAGTAGCGTAATTGTTTGAATTTAATATATAGACACTAATAAAATTTAAACCAATAGAAAGAATAAATGTTAAAATAATAATAACAAACCGAAAGTCGGATATTTTTCTTACTTTATATCTAGAGGAGTAATCATTAGGATCAAATCTTGATGATAATAAATATGATAATAATACTAAAATGATTAAATAACTTGTCAAAATAACTAGGGCAAAAATTTCGATTAATAAATTACTATTTGGTGATTTTCCCATAATATATTAACTCTTTATTTTTTTTACGTATAATTATTAAAAATAATATAAAGGCATTATCTATATACTATATAGACAATAACTAAATGGGGTTGTTCTCCAACCAAGAATGGTTGCGTATCAATTTTATGTGATACAAATGCTACTCATTTTATCATTACAAATTTTGCTTTGTTAGCTCAGTTGGTAGAGCGTGAGGCTGTTAACCTCAAGGTCATAGGTTCGAACCCTATATAAAGCGTTTAATTAATTTTGTACATTCGATATACAAAATTAATATGTTGTAAGAATTATTATATGATGATGTTGCTATAAAATGCCATTAAAATCAATCGTTGATAAAAAAGTCGTAATACTATCTAAAACAGAATTTAAACCAGCATTATTCGAACCACTTCTGCGTGCTTTCATATCGTCTATCATGTCTCCAGGAAATTCATCTTCTTCAACATCTTCTTCAACATCTTCTTCAACATCTTGTATCTTTTTACCAGAGAGTTTATTATACAACTTCCCACTGTAAGCGTAAATTGTCCCTCTGTAAAGGTAAATAGATAGTACCGTTAATATTGCTAATAAACCAATGTCGATAATGACTAAAATAAAAATTGTCAATTGATAATTATTCAAATCTTGTATTGATGTATTTGGAATTTGAAAAATATAGTTAAAATAACTAACCGCAAACAAAATTAACGACCATAATGATAATATTATGATGATAAAAAAATTAAATTGTATACTATATCCTCTAGAAAATTCATTTATAACCAAAAACCAAAAGATATACCAAATTATAGTGAATATACCTAGCGATATAATCATTTTCATCGATTTTTGATCTTTTGTGTAAAATGTATATAAAGAAGAAGCATCTAATAAGATACAAATAAAAAGTACAATATAGTGGGAACACGTCACAAAATTTTTAAAATATTCTAAGTATTTGTAAGAATAATTAGGGTCTTTTAATCTACGTATATACTGGTTTATAAAGGGAATTATAATCCAAATAATAATTATACCAAATATTACTAGTAATATTGATAAAATAGTAATTATTATAATACTACTAATTTTAACTTCATTAGGATTATTAGAAATAGACATTTATATATATATACAAAATAAATATATAAAAATACAAAATGTCTAGTAAAATCTAGCTTTGAATTGCTTATTACATTTATTACACAATCTAAAAGAACCATCGTTTATTAATGCCGTCGTATCTTTACATAAACAAAAAATACAAAATGGAGAGAATCCAATATTCTGACTAGTTCGAACAAATTTCCTAGTAACATCATTTGTTTGGAATTGATACGCTAAATAAATAGGCGTTTCAATTAACTTTTGATTAAAATTATTAGAAGCACTCATATTGAATAATATAATTATAAAATATTATATTATTTATACTTATATATAAAATCATAATGGATTATCTTGTTTATTTTTATAGTTACATATATCTAATTATTTTATTTAAACTTTCATTTATCTTTTTCTTAATGTGTTATTTTTATAATAAATTTGAAAGTAAGCAAAACCCCGAAAATATAACCTATAAAAAAAATTTAGTAATCAGTGAAAATATTAAAAATCAATTAGGTAAATTTTTTTCTTTATTAATGGCGATTTTACTAATAATATTATTCAATCCAAGAAATAATAAACAATATATGATTAATTTGATAACTAATGATAAAACTCAATTTTTACTATTTATTTATGGTTTTATATTATTATTTACAATCGATTGGTCGACTTTCATTCCCATAAGCAATATCAATAATTATATAAATTAAAGACGTGTCCTTTGTCCCAAATAACCAGCAGCTGATCGACCAACCATTCCATAACCGCTATGTGGTTTATAAATAAATGTTCCTTTGCTGTAAGTATAACATAAAGTATTGGAACAATTATTATATTGCGCATTATAAGGTAATGCTGTAGTGTCCCCCATAGTCTGAAAATTATTACTTTTATGTAATTGACTAGAAGGATATGCTTTCACGTTACTAAAATAAGCATTATTACTATTTAAAAAAATCAACGTTGCCATATTATAATTATATATACTCTGATATTATTATAATATTATTGTTTTTATTTACCACATGAACCACAACCAGGACGTACATTGAATACGCGAGCAATCATGCCAGCGTTTAAAGCACTAGGTGCTTTATTAGAAGCCTGTGCTAAATTATTGGATCGTACTTGTTCTTGTAAATTGTACATTATTGAATTATTTATGGAAGGTGGTGTTTGTAAATTCATTTTAATAGATGTGGCTGAACGATACATTTCTAATATATTAGAAATATATTTTATTTTTATTATTCAACATACAACAATTTAGTATCATCTATTTTTGATTCGCAATTACATGGAAAATATTGTATAATTTCACAATAATTAACCATTTTAATGATTCCATCTTCAAATTTTATTACAAATTTATCATTCCCTAAAATCTCAATTATTTGCGCTTTTGATTTCGACTTTTTCATATCATCTTTATAAGCATATACAAACATACCGACTTCATAATTAACAACTACCGAACTATCATACGTAATATCATCAGATTGAAAATACGGATTTTCATAAATTTTTATTTCACTAACTTTATTATTTTTTTCTAAAGGGCAATTACAATCAGCGACAATTGCTGTTTTAAATTGTTTACCTCCGTACACAGGAAATGCTCTGTTAAATGGTATGTAAGGTAGACCAAAAGTAGGTGGTATGACACCGCGTCGCAATACACTTCTCCCTTTTAATTTATTTAAAAACCGATCATAAGAATTATGTTTAATATCACAACCAACACCTCCAGGTGTTTGCGTGCCAGGACGGCTCGAAGTGTAAGAATGATGTTTACCATTCATTGAATTAAAAAATCCAGTTTTTATGCTTGCTCTTTGAACACTAGGTTCAGGTCGATCGCTTTGTTGATTCCATCCTACATTATATGTTGCTATAGAAGGTCTCGCATAAGAACTTAAAGACCCTAAATTCATTGTATATAATGATGATTGAACACGCACTGTATTTTGAATAATTTTTTGTTTTTGATATTGGTCAGCAGGTGTACTACCATTTAATCCTTTATTACATCCGCGACATCTATAACCAATTGGTTCTATCAAACATGGTCTATATGTATTTCCATATGAAATAATATCAGATATACCTAATAACATTTATCTATATAATATGAAAGTATTAAATAATTTTACTTACTTACTAAATGTTAATAAAATTGATTGAAATTAAATAGTAAATAAATAAACCAACATATCAAAACACAAGTCAATGAATAATGAAATAAATGAAACAAATAAAATTAAGCAGTCCGCTTTATGTTGTATTTATTGTGGTAAAAGTTATAAAACAAGAATAAATTTGGATAAACATTCAATATTATGTGAAATTTATTATAAATCAAAATCAAAATCAAAATCAAAAACCATAACTGCGCAAAAAGAAGAAGAAGATGAAATCATGTCTACTATACCATCCCAAAAAATAATGTATCAAATTTTGATGGAATTAACAATAAAATACAAACATTTGGAAAAAAAAGTAATTGAAATGGGAAATTATGTCTCCAAAAAAATCAAAAAAATAGATATGTTCCAATATTTGAATGATAATAATAAAATAAAACCGTCAATATTATTTGATAATATTGGTGAAATCATAACTATTGATCAAAGTGATATAGAATATTTATTTTACAATAGTTATTTGGAAACGATGAATCATATTCTTTCCAAAAATATCTATATTCACGAGAATTTACCAATTGTAGCTTTTACACAAAAAACCAATACCATTTATATTTATACAAAGATTAGTGATCAACAATCAAGTTGGATTATTATACCAAATGATAAATTGATAAGATTTTTAAATATTATACAATTTAAAATATCAAAAGCATTTAGTGAATGGCGGAAAAATAATTTACAAAGTTTAAATGAAGATGACACTCAAAGTATTTTGTACGATAAAACATTTTCAAAGTTGATGGCACCTGAATTTAAAGTAACCGCAACGTATAATAAATATTACAGTAATATTTATCATAAAATTAAAAAAGATATGAATGTGAATTTTGTTGAATATGAATTATAATTCTAAGTTATAATCAGTTAAGAAGTCACCTAGCGACAAAATCGGAATATTCAAATTTTTTGCTTCTAATACTTTACCAGTTTCATCATCTTTATCTTTTGCTATAAGCAAGAATGTATTCTTGCTGACACTTGAACCAAATCTAGCGCCTATATTTTTAAGTTTCTCTTCTAAAGCCTTATTTCTAAAACCGGTAATTACAATAGTCTTACCATATAAAAGATGCTTCTCCTTTTCTACTCCAACAGCGTCATTTGTCATTGACTTTTGTTCTTTTTTATCTTGTTGTTGTTTTTGATATTCAAACAATTTTTGAAACATGTCTGTTTCCATCAAGAAATCTTCAAAATCATCAATTCTTGATACAAATGCTTCAGCTGTTTTTTGAGCCATTCCTTTGATTTCAGATATTTTCTTAATTTTTTCAGCGTCACTAATATTATTATCAAATACACGATGATAATCCTCCATAATCAATTCTATTTTTTTCTCATTGAAACCACGTCCAAATATATTTGTCGCAGCCATTAAAGTAACCAATGAAACCTTGTTCAATCGTGCTTTAATACCATCATGAATTTTCGTAGCTGTTTTCAATTGAAACCCTTCTACACTTTTCAAATCATCAATACTCATATTTATTATTTTTGCGACGGAATCATAACCTGCTTTTATTATTCTGGAAATATTACCGCTGCTTAAACCTTCCACACCAATTCCTCGAAAGAAACCAGTAATATTCTTTTCTTTTACAGTTTCATCGGACATCTTATCTTCTAACAAAACGTCAACATGTGTATCATTCCATTGATAAGGAACAGATGGCATTTTTGGTTGTTCAGCTCCAACAATAACCTTTCTAATATAAGGTATTACGTCACCACTGCGTATAATTTCTACTACGGCCCCAATACCAATCATATTATCTTTTATAAATGCGCCATTAAATCCAGTAGCATATTCAATTCTTACGCCACCCAAATTAACAGGTTTAATTTGGACGCGTGGCTTCAAATAACCGTCTTTGCTAGGATTCCATATTACATCAACTACGGTTGTTTCTGCTACTTGATCCGATAATACCATTTTAAAAGCAAACGCATGTTCAGGATTACCGGTTTTTCTAGGATAAATTTTATCATTAATCACGATGACTCCATCAATTTCATAAAGATAATTTTTACGCCATTCGATTAATTTTTGAGACAACAATTCATTTGTTAAATCACCATTTTCAACATTTTCATTCAAAACAATGTCAATATCTAATGTTTTCAAAAAATCAAATTGTTCGGATGGTTTCATAGTAGGAACAATAACTTCATACGCAACAAAATGAACATCTTTTATTTTTTCAATATCAACTGTTTTTTGATTTACAATACCAGAAACCAAATTTCTAGGATTCGCAAATTCTTTTTTATATTTATCATTGAAAATTGTTTTTGAAATAACAAATTCACCTCTAATTACCATTCCAAGTGAGCCAGACGTTCCAGATGAAACATTCTTACCAGGAAGACGTAAATATGGAATAAAATGACTAACATCTTGTCCTATTTTTCCGTCACCGCGTGTATATAGTTTTGGCCCATCTGGACCATTAGTAGTATATAATCCACTGACGCCATCCAATTTACAAGATATGACATAAGGTCCATCATATTTATTCTTCCAAGTTTCTAATGCTTTAGTGTCAGGTTTAATCTTATCCATTGACCACATTTCATAAGGCAATACCGCTTTATTTTTACTGCTCGGAATAGGTGCGCCAATTTGTTTAATCACTTTATTATCAGGAAATTTTTCTTTAATAAAATCTTCTAAAATATCAAATTGGTTGTCACTAATAATAGGCTGTTTATTTCTATATTTTTCATTCGATAAAGTAACCATATCAGATAATGTCTTTTCATCTAGATTATTCAAAACAGATATACCATTTGTCTTAAATGAGATCAACAAATCAAGGATATTTTTACCATTCTCATCTATTTGACTGTCAGTTGAAGTGTTGATACTAGTAACAGGAGTATCACTCTCTATAACAATGGGTTTCTTTTTTTTAATCGTTTTTGTTAATTTAGTCACCTTTGTTACTTTGAACGATTGTATATCCTGCTCTGTATTGAGCGCATTGTCGTTGGATTTATTCAGCGTAACAACGGCTCTCCCGTCGATACGCTCAATGGGCGTTTTATATTCTAAATTTAAATAGTCAAATATATCTTTTTCATTTTTAAAAAGAACATCCACTTTTTCGCCCTTTTTTTTACCTTCCATTTTATATAATCCATGTTCGTTCATAGAAAGTCCCAATTTAAGAGCTTCGTGTCGCATAACTGTATTGAATATTTTAGAACCAGTAAAATACAAAATGGAAAATGGATATTCCTTTGGTGTCGTATATAAGAAATCAATACGTCTAGCGGTGTTAGAAGAGGGAATCTTAGCAATGACTAAACACTTAGTGGAACCTCTTGATAAAACTTCTAATATGATTTTTTCTTTTATTAATTCATCAATAAATTTTTTAAATACATCAGGAGTATCAGAAGTAATTATTACGTCGATGTCACCAGATGTTTCAGCGCCTCTACGAAAACTACCTACAATTTCCATTCGTGATGCTGGATCAGAATTAGTTACTTTTTTGAAATCCGCATCGAAGATTGTTTCATATTCTTGAACTTCTGTTCTTGGAATACGTTTTAAAATATCTTCATAATATTTCAATCCAACCTTTTGTACATCATTTAAAACTTGGTCTTGTTGCGCACGTAATTGTTCAATGGTAGTGATTCCCTTTTCTACAAGTTCCTTTGCTTTTTTAGGACCAACACCATAAATTTCTCCTAGAATATTAACTGGATTGTTTTTTTCTCTTTCTAATATTTTTAAAGTACCTGTATTTACATATTCATTTAATTTTTCTAAAATGGTTGAACCAATTCCAGGAGCTCCTTTCAATTGGTCGACATACGAAATATCTTGTGGATAAGCCATTAGAGTTTCTTGAGCTTTTTGATATGCTCTTGCTCTAAATGGTTCGCCTTGTTTTAACATGATAGAAGATAGTTTTTCCATTAAATCAATAAATTGTTCGTTATAACGTATTCCTCCAGCACTCATTTTCTTTACAATTTGATTATTATTATTATTCAATTTACCTTTATTACGTTTTGTTTTTGTAAAACTAGGAAAAAAGTATTCAATTTTATTATTTTTGTACACTTTTTTGAAAGTTCTACCTTTTCCAAAGGTTCTACCTTTCCCAAAGGTAGAAGAATGTTTCTTTTTTGTTAATTTCATTTTGATTGCTTTATATTTTTTAAATAAAAAAACTTTTGTTAAAATTACATTTTACAATAAAATACTATTCATACGTATATTCAACGCCTTCTCCACTTTTTTTGGCTCTACCTTTCACAAAGGTAGATTTTAAACCATAATAAAATCGCCTTGTATATTACGCAAATCATACATCAGTTTATAATTCATAATTTCTAAATGTCTAACGTAATTCATATCTACCTTGTTGTTAGGTTCATTATAAATGACAATTTCGTTATTATTCTCATCATTGATTTTCTCATCATTCTCAATATTATTTTTTTTTACATTATTAGAAGCAATCGCACTCGCAAATAGATCATCCAAATTAATTTTAATTTTACGCTCACCTCCTGATCCATTTACTTTTTTAACAATATGACTACTAGTATTTTCTAAACATACCCAAAACCAAGGATCACTGTAAACAAGTTTTGCTTCTTTTTCTGGATTTTTTACACGATCTTGAAAATTTTGAGAAACAACATTATCAAACCATGAATCAAAATGAACATACGCAGAATAATACATTTTACCTTTTTTATCTATTTTATCCGTAAAATCAACATGATGTACTTTTCCAATTTGCCAATTTTCAAATGTCTTCATGATGAATTCTTTAGTGATATTAGTAAAAACATGTGGAATGTAAATACTCATAGGCTGTGTCATTTTTGATTTAGATTGCTTTTCTTAAATTAATGTTTTTATAATTGTAAAATAAAAAGCATTTCAATTTTTTTATTTTACAGTGTAAATATTCAATAACCTAACATTCGACACGTCAATATCTAAAAATATCCTTCTAAAATGCGCTGATTTAATCTTGATATATCTATAATATTTGGATCATTTTTATCAATTGTATTTAATTTGAATTGATTATCTAATACTTCAATTTGATTTTTAACATGATGAAACCCTTCACAATTTGGTCGAACCTCTATAAGATTTTTTAATCCTGCTGAATCATTAACAGGATATCCAAAACCATTAACATTATTATAAATTTTTTTTTTCATTTGATCAATATTTCTATAATGAAAATGAACTAAGCATAAATCAGTAAGATAGTAATCATTGCTTTGAATATGATTACCGTGATCTACTGAATTATGAAATAAACGTTTTCTTATAAAAGTTTTAGCGACCGGACCACGATCATCATATATTCCTGTATTACACTCAACTGTTGCTCTAGAAAATCCATTGTCATTAGTAGGTAATGCTTGAATATAATTCGTTTTGAATAACGGTACATTTTGTGGTAATTGATTTATATAATTAGTAATTACTGATTTATCAATCCATACATTTTTTGAAGATCTATCATAATAAACAATAAATTCATCAATATCGATTGGATAAGCAATATCATTGTTATGACAATGTGTATTTATTAATCTTGTCATATATTCACCTTTTAATCTATAATCGGACTCACGAAAAACATTCACTCCTATTTTTTTAAATTCAAGTAATTTTTCATAAGTACCATCAGTTGAAAAATTATCTATAACAAAAATATTTGGAAAACCAAACATGGATCCGTGATATATTACCCAATCATCAATAATGTCGACTTCATCTTTTACCATTGTAAATACTTTTACTAACATCCTATATTGTAATTTAATATTTAAAATTATAAAATAATTACACAATCATTATATTTATTGTAAATACCAAAAAGAAAAATAAGTAATTCAATTTTTTGATATAAGCAAAAAAAAATTGAGATCACTAAATTAAATAAAATAAAGTACAATCAAATAATAACAACAACGTAACGAATAAATCTGAACTGAACAACAATGTCAAATAATATTGTTTTGTGTGAACTTTCTGAATGCCCTATTTGTATGGTAGAAATAATTGGATCTACTAATCGAGTAACAACAGAATGCGGTCATGAATTCCATACAAAATGTTTATTATCTAATATTGCTTATAACGGTTTTGGTTGTCCTTATTGTAGAAGTGAGATGGTAGAAGAGTCTGTAGCGAATCATCTTCACGAAGATGATGATTATGATGATGACGATGAAGATGATGACGATGATGGAGAAGATGATCACGATGGAGAAGATGATGACGATGATGTTGTTGATGAAATTGAGGAATCTGATATTTTAAGAGGAATGCGTTTTATGTTACAACGTGTTACAGGTGAAATATTAACGAACGAAGATGACACCCAAGATGAAGACGATTATGATGAATTAATACAACAAAATCAAATACAAACACCCAAACCTAAACCTTCGCTTAGTTTAATTGTAAAAAAATTGCTTGAAGAAGGTGTAACGAATGAATCATTGGTCAGAGCATTATTATTTGCAGACCATCCTGAATATAATGATTCAGATGAAGAACATGTACAACTTCATAAAGCATATCAAGATATATATGATCTTATACGAAAGATTATAAATAACTATACAATTGAACAAGAAGAAAAATTAGAAGTAGAAGAGCATATTGATAATCATGACGATGATGATTCTGCTCATGAAATTGAAAATAACAATAATGATTCAAATAATAAATATGACTTTTACTTCTTACAAAAAGAATTTATAGATAATTGCAAACAAAATCATAACTTTTCATTTATTCTTGAAGAAACAATTCTACCAGTATTCTAAAAAAATAAAAAAAATGGACACCTTTAGTTATTTATATTTACATGGTTTTTTTTATAAATTTTCATAGAATCTAGATAAATTAAAATTTTAGGAAAAGAATTATTTAGTAAAATAAATCTTCACTTTCTGTTATTTAAAAACTCTTTCATTAAATGCGCGCCGCGCGTAATTTTTTTTATTTCATAAAAATTAAAATATTTATAGTATGTATAAATGTCAGGTGCTTCTGCTCAAATCGTTGGTTTCAATAACAACTTAACCAAAATCGTCGCTAAACTAAATACTAGTAATCCATCTTGTTATACAATAAAAGGAAACAATACCGTAGTTTTTTGGGGTGTTTCTGAAGCTGTTTTAAACAGCATTTTTGCTCTTGATTTAGACCCAAATGGATATTCAGGTGGTTCATTTATAACCACAGTTATTAATGATTTACAAACCAATGTTAGTGCTAGTGGTACTAATAACATAACAACAACTCAAAAATACCATAAAAACGTGAACAACATGTCAAGTCAGACTATAAATTTCAACACAGCTATATCTTATAATGCTGTTATTGAAAGTATTGGAACTTCAGGTGATGTAAGATACCAAATCAACGGTGGAACTGTTATAGGTGACGTGGTTGACTATCAAACAGCATCTTTTGGCAGTCAATCAACACAAAATCAGCAAAAATATCTTTCAGGCGCATTCATATCTACTATCTTCTGTCCACCAGGTACTGCTAGTATTTTAGTAGGCCCTGCTTCTATGCCTTGCCCAATGCCAGGTTTTCGTGGCGCCGGTACTTTATAATTTTAACATCTTAAAATAGTTATTCATTATGATATATAAAATGTCAATTATAACACCATTAAAAAATTTATAATATTATAATCAATAAATCAATAATATTATAAATCAACAAAAACATTATCGTTTAACACCCATGCGAACAAGCATTTTATTCGCTTTTTTAGAAATATTCATATATTTCTTACCCGAATGTCTATATTGTCTTGCTCTAATATAAGCAGCATAAACGCCCTTTGAACTCACTTTACAAGTATTTTTCTTACAAATCGGAAATGATTTATGGGGTCCTAAAAAACATTTTTTCCCACATTTCTTCAACATGAGTGTTTTTTGGTGAAACCCTGGTTTTTCATTTTTCCAACCGCGTGTAGCAACCCCGCGACCCATATTTTTACGTGTATAAGTCATTATATTATAGTCGTAGAAATTATTTATTTTTTAAATTATTATTATATATTATGTCATCAAATAGTGACGATGAAAATTTTAGTGATGATTCAATAAATGATTTCAATGAAAACAATGAAAACAATGAAATCAATGAAAACAATGAAAACAATGAAAACAATGAAAACAATGAAAACAATATATTATTAACCATATCTGAAAATAATAACGATAAAGACGATGATGATGAATTATCTCATATGGAATGGGAAAAATTATCAGATCTAGAAGAAAATGAAAATACTAGTGAAAATTTACTAGATATTTCAAACAATGATGTAAAATGTGGTAATCACATCGAAAATAATTCTCAAATTTCAAATAAACATAACTGTAAAGAAAAGTTTGTAGCAACGAAATATTCTTTTAAACAAGTCGAAAAAGATATTAAAGACAATTATTTTGAAGAAAATCATAAATATTCCAGTTCTCTTGACATTTTAGCAAGTTATTTGAAAGGACAAAAACTTATTTATATGGAATCAAAAACATATTGTGAAAGTGAATTGAACAAATTAATGATGCCTTCTATTGCTCTTTCTACATCAGCCACTGTACTATCAGGTGTATTTAAGGATTATAATTGGGGGCCTTATTTAATAGCAGCCGTAAATGGAATTATTGCTTTTTTACTTGCGTTAGTAAATTATTTCAAATTAGATGCCGCTTCCGAAGCACATAAAATAGCGGCGCATCAATATGATAAACTACAAACATCAGTTGAATTTTTATCAGGAACTACACTATTATTTCCAGATACAGTTGCTAAAAAAAATTTAACAATAGAACAAGTGATAAGTGATAAAATATCTGATGTAGAGAAAAAAATAGGTGAAATAAAGGAAACCAACCAGTTTATCATACCTAAAATAATAAGAACATTATATCCTGTAATTTATAACACGAATGTTTTTTTAATTATAAAAAAGATTGAAGATCTTAAAAAAAGAAAAATTAATAATTTAAAAGAAATTAAAAATCAATTGATCTATTTAAAAACTGTATTATCAGCAAAACAAATGAAAGAAGTGCGTTTGGATTCTAGCAATAATGAAGTAATAACACATATAGACGATATTTACAATTTAAAAACAAAAATTAAAAGTTTACAAAGTAAAATCAAAAAATTGTATCTTAAAAAAAATGAACATGTTAAAGAAATATTGGTTTTGAAATCCGCATTTTCTATTATTGATGACATGTTTATAAAAGAAATGGAGAATGCTGAAATTAAAAAAAAATATTGGCTGCGGTATTATTTTATTGATTTTTTTAGTAGTGTATTTTTATTAGATACGAGAGACCCAAAAGAACTTAATGATTTTGTTAAGAGCATTATGAAGCCTTATAAACAAGATGAAGAAGAGAAAAAAATACAGGAACAAGTGGATTTTATTAATGCAAAAGATAAAGAGGTTTCTGATAAAGCAAAAGAATTAAAATTACTGAAAAAAAATATGGATAAATACAATAAGCATAATTTTAAATTAACGAATGATTTATTAGTTAAAAATTTGAATATGACCCAAAATATATATGAAAAAATGGAAACTGGAGGTAAAAATAGACCAATTGAAAAAGAGTCTTCCAAATTTTTTGATTTAAATTTAAGCTCATTTTATAAATCAAATTCAAATTCAAATATTATTACTTTATTTGATATTGAAAAAAATATTAACAATATGGATTATGATGAAACAAAAACTGTTTATAATAGAAAAACTTCTGATTCTGATTTTTCTGATATGGACGCAAACGTAGAGACTAAAGTATAACAACAAAACAATTATAGTGCTATTTTGTTGTTATAATTCAAAATATATTATTCCGGCTTACTGGATTTGAACCAGTGACCTATTGATCCCAAACATGATACTACATCTACAGTCAACCGCTCTGCCAACTGAGCTAAAACCGGATATGTGAACAATAAGTGTTACTTATTGTTATTATTTATATAACTAATATCTTTAAGTTATTTAAAATTGAATAAGTGATTATTAATACCAGTTATATTAGTATTGGATTTTCTTGGTCTAATTACATTATTGCTATTTACATTAAACTGTAATTTAGTAGATTTGATTTGATTTATTCTATTTCTCTCGTTGTATCTATTAACACAATTAATAATAAGTTGTTTTTTTAATTCTTCTCGAGTTATAGGTATTTTAGGTTGTTCTTCAATAATATTTGGATCTTTATAATCCTTGAAAAATTTATTGTATATATAACTATTTTTGAGAGAAGGGTCTAATGGTGGTTGTCGTGGTTGCTGTTGTGGTTGTTGTTGTGGTTGCTGTTGATGTTGTTGTCGTGGTTGTTGTTGATGTTGTTGGATCTCATTACTAAACTGTACTTTTTTCATTGGAGGGATAATAGGTTGTTCATCATTTTTTATAAATTCTAATTTACCATCAACGACAACTGTATTCATCGAAGATAATATGTCATCATAAGATATATTTTTTTTATTTTGTACTTTATTTTGTACTTTATTTTGTACTTTATTAACTGATACTTTTTTGTTTTGTGATGTTTTAATTTGTGATTTTTTGTCTAAAAGTTTCTCATTAAAGTATGGATTTTGATTAGAAAAATCCAGATTACTATCATTATTATCCAATTCTGTAAAAGTTACATTCATTATATTATTTATATTATTTATAAAAAAAAAATCTATATTTTCTATATAGATTTTATGTTAAATACTTTTGTTAAAAATCAAGGAATTACTAAAACTATTATTCATGATAATAATAAAAATTATTATAATAATATCAATTGGGATGCTAATTATGATGGAAAAATTGCGAATATTTCAATAAATTTAGATGAAAACGGTAATAAATCACATGTAGACCTTAAAATGGATAATGTCGGGATTGCTGAGTTATTAAATATTCCTAGTGTAAATACAACCATTGACAAACGCCTTTATAATGATTTTTTACACAAAAGTTCTTCTAAATTGAATAAATTAAAGAAAAAAAAAGTTAGATTCATTGAACCAAAATATACACATATTTCTAGTCCATCGAGAGATGAAGAAATCGTTTTCCCATTAAAAATAAATAATGATGAATATAAAAACTCATCTATGAAACCACTAATATATCAAAGACCCATAACACACATAACAAATAAAATAAATAGAAAAATGAAATCAACTTCCAGAAATTCAAAGGCTCACAAAAGATCTCAAAAGCGAAGAACATTTTAATTGTCTTCATTATTTTGACATTGTAATAACTTTTGAATATACAATCATAATTATCAAACCAATAGGTAAAAATAATGGTTCATAATAATTTAGATATGTCCAAGTCATAACAAAAAAGATTGGAAGTATATATGAGATCTAGGTATTAGCTTATAACAATCGGAAGTTCTAAAATAAATCCAAAAACCACTACAAATTACAGCAATGATCACTTTATTATTATATTATAGTATATGTTTACAAAATTATATTTAGACACAACAAATCCAAAACTTTGTTTCTCTCAAATGTTTCAATCATCAATTCTTTTTCCAATGATCGTTTCTGTTTTGATACATACAATAATATATATATTGTTTTGTAATATGGTAAGCTACATATTTTACAATAGATTTCTCTCAAAACAAATTAATAAACGATTGTTTTTGTGTTTAATACCTATTATGTTTTTTGGATTTATTGCTAGATTTTTTCATGTTAAAGACATATATAGAGCATACCATGGAGATATGGTAAAAACAAGAAATCATTTGGATAAACTGTACATTTCATGGATTTTTATTTCATAAAATTGTGAAAAATAAAAATGATTTAAATTTTTAAAATAAGATAAAAGGAAATGAGTAAAACAGAGATTATTATGAAACCAACTTTAAACAACATTTTAGCAAATAGAAATAAACATCTGAGAGATAATGATATTGTATTTATCGAAGAAGGGCATAAATACAATATACTAACAGATCCAAATAGTAATTATACTTCTGTAACTACATGGAATCATAGTCATTTTCCTCATTTTGATGCTGACAGTGTCATTAAAAATATGATGAAAGGGAAAAATTGGAAAGAAGGGCATAAGTATTGGAGCATGACTGCTGAAGAAATAAAAACACAATGGAATTCGAACAAAGACGCAGTTTCGGGAGCTGGAACTGATATGCATTTTGAAATCGAATGTTTTATGAATGATGACAGAGCGAGTATTGGATATACTCATAAAGAATTATACGAATTATACGATTCAGAACATCATGAAAACAAAAGTTTGGAATGGAAATATTTTATTGATTTTGTTAAGGATACGTATTATTTAAAGCCATATAGAACTGAATGGACAGTTTATCATGAAGAACTCAAATTAGCAGGTTCTATAGATATGGTTTACGAAAACGACGACGGGACACTAAGTATTTACGATTGGAAACGTTGTAAAGATATTACAACAGTAAATAATTTTAATAAATATGCTATTACAGAATGTATTAGTCATATGCCAGACTCGAATTTTTGGCATTATGCGTTACAATTGAATACGTATAAAGCAATATTAGAAGATAAATATAATAAAAAAATATCTGATTTATATTTAGTAAGACTTCATCCAAGTACCGAAGAAAAAACATATGAATTGATAAAATTACCCGATTTATCGAAAAATATAAATGAATTATTTCAAGAGAGAATAAAAGAAATTACAAATGAAAAATGCTTAAAATAATCTTTGTAATTAAATATATATTAATTAATGTTTTTTTTAAATTATATTTTAAAATCATGTATGTTTGTAGTATATTTTTTTTGTTTTGCGATAATGATATATAATACTTACAATAATTATAAACTATTAATTTATCTAGATAATGAAAGTCTATTGGAACTGTGTGACAATGATTATGATAAAGATAGTGAAATCAATGAAAAAAATAAAGAAGATAATAAAGCGCCGCCAACATTAATAATTCCATATGAAGAAAAATATTTATTACAAGTACGTAATATGAAAAATGAATATGTATTCTCAGACGAAGAATTAGAAAAAGAAGAACAAAAATGGAAAGAATTAATGGAAGAGATTAAAAATAAAAATCTTAGCGAAATCACAGAAATTAAAAATAAAATAAATGGATTAAAAAATTCATTACAAAATTTGTATGATGATGATGAATCCAATAATAAAAAAGATGTATTAATAATACAAAAAATAGAGGAATCTATTAAAAATGAATTAAACGTGAATGAATTACAATTATCAGAATTACAAGCTTTAAAAATAAATGAATTAGAGCTGAAAAATCAAGCACGTCAAATTATTATTGACGAACAACTGAAGCAATTTAAAAAGAGATTTATCATCGAAGCAACACCATTAGGGAATGTTTTATTGTTTTACAATCACGATAAATTAGCATTTGATTATTATTCTGATTCTACAATTCCCTATCGATTTTTAGAAACAGTAGCAAGGAAATATGTTTTAACATATAATTATCGCCCTTTATACATTGATATGGAAGAAGAATTAAAAGACTATGAGAAAAAATTAAATGACATTGCTAATCAAAATACAATGAAAAGTAAGGATGAGAATATTCTATCCAATAAATTAAAAGACAGTGTTGATAATAAGAAGAATGTTTTTGCTAAGTTTAAAAGTTATAATAAAGAAGCTGGAACTGGAAGAGTAAATACAGTACCTCCTCCAAAAAATAATATTCCGCAAAATAGAATGAATACAAATACTATTGTGAGTGTTACAAATAATGGTGATAAAATACTGTTAAAAGAAAATTCAAATCGGTATTCTCATCAAGGTAAATTTGCTAATTTTAACATATTACAAAAAATAGATAAAAAAACGATAAATAAAAAATATGCTATGACTTTTGCTGATTTCAAAAAAATAAAACCTTCATATAATATAAGCTTAAAATGAAATTTAAACGAACAAAAAAGAATTTTCCTTCGACTAAACGAAAAAAAAATAGTTACAAGTATAAAATAAGTGGAGGAAATAATTATATAGATGACGCTTCAACGACACAGAATATTATGAATAAAGTGAAATCAGAAAGAGAACTTAATTTAGGGAATATGGAGATTGTAAAAAAAACGAGTAATTTATTGAAAGGATTATTTGTTACAGCAACGGAACGTATTGCTAAATTAGCAAATATAAATATTTCTGATTCTTCGGATGTAAATAGCAAATTAGATGAAATAAAAGAAGCTTTGGATAATCCAGAAAATAGAGAAAAATTAAAAGAGATTGTTGGTGAGTTGGCTGAAAATGGAACCATAGCAATTCAAGCAGCTACTCCTTTCATTAAAGAATTTATGGAGAAAGCGGTTGATATTGGGACAAAAACAGCAGCAGATATTGGCGAGTCAATTGTAAAAATTGGTTTGAATGTTTCGGAGGAAATACCAGGGGTTGGTATTCTTATTGGTACTATTCGTTCATTAAGTAATGCTGGCGAAGCATTTTTGTCCACTACAAACGCAGTCAGTGAAATTATTACAGCTTCATCCGATGCTGTAAATGCCGCATCTATGAATTATACAAAAATAATGGAAGATAAGAAAAAAAGCATGAATCGAATTCAGAATTCAATAAATAATTTTACACAACCCATGTCGCCAATGTCGCCAATGTCACCAATGAATAATAATATAAATCCAGTATCTTCTATTATGACGAGAAGAGGTGGGACTAGGTATAAATACAATACTAGAACTAAATACAATAAGAGTCAAAAACGCAACACCGCAATTATTTGAATTTGTTTTTCCATTCTTTAAAACCGTTGCTTTTAAAAATATTAAAAGATGTTCCCAAATGTGTTTTCGCTATTAAATAGGATTTTTTTTGTAACTCATTTAAACTGATCAAATAATCATAAATTTCTTGCTGTTTGGATAGGTCATAAGAATAAACAATTTCAGGTACAGGAATATCTAAATCTTTTAAATTGTCACTGATCATTTTATATTTTTACTATTTTAATTATAAAAATATAAATTTAAGTAATTTTTATTCAATTTTATTTCATTTGTAATATAAAAAAAATTGATATTTTAATCAATAACTTATAAATGGATAAGTAATAAAAACCATCAAATCAACAAAATCAAAAATGCTTGATAATGCTAATAAAGCTACTATTTATCGCTATAAATTTTCAGATGATTTTATAGAAGAACTATTCCGATTTTCCAAGATTCACCAGTACGATGAAAGAAATGAATTCAAAGAAGCTTGGTATAATTGGAGAATGGATAATAATTCAATTGTCGAAGATGAAATTAAACGTTTAGTAGAGTTGAATTATGACGGAGACATAATGGATAAAATGTATAAAAGTGCTCGATATTATTTTAGAAAAAAAGGAACCGAAAAAAAAGAACCAACAAAGCGATGCGCGTATGTTGGGTTGTTGAAAGAATTATTGGATAGTATGGATACTCATATAAAATCAAATATGGATAAAAAAGAATACAAGCCTTCGGAAGGGTTTTCTGATTTTTGTAGAGAAAATATAGAGTTATTGAAAAAAGAAATAGAACGTTTAATAAGTTATAATATAAAGGATTCAATACAAATTAAAAATAAAATTAAAAAAACCTATAAAAATAGATATTTCATGATAATAAATAATTAAATAGATTATGTAAAATAATAAAATTATAAATGATGAAAATAAATATAAACGTAGATTCTTTACAAAATAGTATTTATTTTGAAGAAAAGAAACGGAAAAAAGTAGAACATCATCAAAAAATAGTAGAATATACTTTTTTTGTTCAAAATGAAATCAACATTGGTGAGACTATAAGTAAATTAATGCTATTATGGCAACGTAATTCTTTTTTTCGATATGTAACTATTGAAGATTATGAATTTATTAAAATATGCGAACATGATAAAAATAGTTTACGAAATACATATTTTAATAGTAATAGTAAAATATTGCAAAACAATCAATATATTATTTTAAATTATAAATATGATGTTAGTTCATACGAGTATGAACCTTTTATATTTTCCATTTTTAATCTCCAAAACAACTGTATTTTTGTGAATATTATGATAATTTATGAAGAAATTGTCGATAATCTTATTTTTTTAGGAGAAAATCATATTCGACCATTGGATTTTTCTTCTAAAAATTTGTTATATTGTCGAGATAATTCATGTATTTATATAAAAAATTTTGAAAAATATTTAAAAAGCAAAAATAATGATGATTTTATAAAAATAATAGATAATATCGATAATTTTAGTAACAAACATTTTGATTTGTTTTTAGCGAAGGAAATTATTAGAAAAAAAGATTTATTTTTTGTTTTTAATAATTTGAATATAATTGATGAATATAGTAATAATTTGAGGTTTTTAAAGGTTTTCCCCGAAACTATTAGAATAAAATGGAAACAAAAATTAGTAAGTTATTTTCAAAAAAAGAGAGAAACTTATAAAAAGTTATGTATTGATCAATATGATTGGCAATCTTATTTGAAATATACATTGGTCAACACTAGCGAAACCTTATGGGTTGCTTTTTCGATCAATAGTTTATTTCTGAATATTTCAATTACATTAATACAATTTTTTCAAATCAAAGAAAAAGATTCAATATTACACAAATTTATTGAATATTTAATGAATAGCTTATTGCGAAATTATGAAGATAATAATAGTGTAAATGTTATGATAGAAATGAAAAAAAAATATTTTCTTTTAAAAAATTATTTTGAAGAAAAATGTTGTAAAGATTATGTTAAAATAAATGATATTTTCAATTTTAAAAAACTATCTGGTGAAAAACAAGAACAACTGTATCATTTATTATCTAGTAGTATTGATTTGGTTTGATTGAGTCTTTAGTTTTTACGATTGCGATAAGTTTTTCCTTTACTTCTTCTGAGTTTTTTGCTTACTTTTTTAGATTTAGATTTAGATTTTCTAAATTTTTTATTTTGAATTGGAGACTTTGATACATTCATAGTACCCATTTCACTCTTACGATCACTAGCATCTTGTAATGCTTGTTTATAGCTATATTTTTTGTTTTTTTTACGTTCTTCATGAAAAATTTTTAGAACAAAATCATTCCAAGCACTCATTTATAATATATAAATATATTATAAATTTATCTAACAGTGGTTTCTAAATAGTGATTTATATTGATTTTTAATTTATTTTTACGACAAAGATGTAAAAAAAAATGATATAAAAAACCGAGAAAATATAAAAGAATATATTAATAATAAAAAATGGTTAAAAATACGACAGGTGGTGGTAAGACAAAAGGTCAAGCTAGAAAATTCGTGAATGCGCCAAAACAAACTAATAATTTGCGAGTTTCTCAAGATGAGTGTGAAGTTTATGCGCAAGTTACTAAAATGTTAGGGAACGGCATGTGCCATGTTCTTTGTATAGATAATAAAACAAGACTTTGTCATATCAGAGGTAAGTTCAGAGGCCGAGGTAAAAGAGACAATTTTATTGCGAATAATAATGTGGTATTAGTTGGTCTAAGAGAATGGGAAATGGATAAAAATATTGTCGATAAACCCAATGCTAAATTACAAAATTGTGATTTACTAGAAGTATATTCTCAAATAGATGTTGATCGACTTAAAAATACAATCAATGAAGATTGGAATATTTTCAATACACTTGATAAAAATAATATAAATGAAGATGATGACTTTGACTATATTGATGAAAAAAATGGTGAATATATGGAACTTATTGAAAAAGAATTGAATACAAAAATGAACAATACTGCTGCTGCGAATATAAGTATTAGTATTAATGAAGAAGAAATAAACATTGATGATATTTAGATATTTATTTATTATTTTAATTAAAATAAAAAATTGAATTGTATATTTTTTTAATTAGTAATAGTAAATTAAAAAATAAAACAATGACAACTAGTAATAAAAATATCCATGCTTCCAACAACCGTTTCTCTAATTTATTAGAGAAAAATAATAATAATAATACAAAAAACAATGTTAAAACTCCTGTAATACAAAAACAAACAAACATTGATAATAACGAAATTAAAAAAAGTAATTTGAATGTTTTTAAATCGGATAGAGAAGAAATAAAACAAAATAATATTTTGATGGGTAGAAGGAGATATGAAGACAGAATAAAAGATGAACAAATGAGGAGGTCTTTGTTGATTGAAGAAAAAATGAGGAAATCCAAAGAAGATGAAATAAAAATGCTGACAAATGTTGATTCGTTTCCAGAATTGAAACCCGCAAAAACATTAATTAAAAAAACCGATGTTCGGGTTCCAATGAAAAATACGGAATTGAATTATATAAGCAAAATAGTGAATGATAAAGATTGTTCGGAAAATGAATCCAAGATAAATGAATATAATGATTATGTTAAACCAGGATGGGTTTGTATTCAATTAGATAAAGTCACAAATAATTTTGTATGGACATATGGTGAAAATACACTTAATAATAATAACAACAATGATGGCGATGATGCTACTGATGATGATGATGATGATGAAGATCCATATGTTGTATTTTCTAGATTAACTGAAATGTGGGATAATCGAAGAATGGATTATATTAAAAAATGGGGTATTGCGGACTATGAAAGAAATTTCATGATAGAATATATTGAAGTTTAAGAATATTCTTTGGGGTTTGAAAGATAATTTTATGGTATTTATATGATTTTTTTGTATTATTATATTTGTTTATATAAATAATATATATATATGGTATTTGTTGGATCAGCAAAAGAAACAGCAGAACAAATAGCTAACAGAATTGAATCTGGTGGCGATGGAAGTAGAATAGTAAGCGGAAAAGAAAGTGGTTCGATAACCAATACACGTATAATTATTATTGTATGTGAAATATTATTTGTATTATTTTTGTTATTTATAGGCTACATTATATACAAACATAATAGTGCTATTAATATTTCATCAAAAGTAGTTCAAATATTGGATGCTATTTTATATTTAATAATTGCGTTATTTATGTTTTATTTATTATATTCGAAAGGCAAATATCACCCCTTTGGTTTGGATATCCCTTATTATTCTGTTTCTCTAACAACTCTACAAACAACTAAAATCTTAATGGGTTTTATGTTTTTATTAATTTTACTGTATTTTGTATTTAATTGTATTTGGTTGGTTAAAGACGACGATATTAATGATTTTAATCTAGCAACTTATGCTTTTTTGTTAGTTGCTTCATTAACATCTTTAATTCCTCTATTTATAATTCAATACAATTATGATAATGATAATGAAAAAAAAACGTATTTAAGTTTATTAACATTTTTATTTGCGTTAGGAAGCATGATAGGTGGAGCACTTATGGTTTGGGATCCTACATTTATGACTGAATATTTATACAATACATTTAATTTTTCTAAGGATAATAAAGGGAATAAACCCTTAAATGATTATGGTCATGTATTTATGTGGTTGAGTACTCTTATTATGATAGTAATAATTCCAATTATGATTATACTTGTAAATGGAACAAGCGCAAAATATAGTATCTATTTTCTTGTAATAGTAAATTTTTTTATTTTTATATTTAGTTTTTATCTACTTGTAAAAACAAAAAAGTTATTTTTAACAGAAACTGATACAAAAATTATAACTGTAACGTTAGTATTATTATGTATTGGAATTTTTGCGTTAGTAGTAGGAACGGCACTAACAATTAAAAACGCAAGATCTGTAACGGGAGACATGGATATGCCGATAATATGTACAAAACTAGGTATATGCTGTATAGCATGTGCTCAATTTTTAATTGGATACTATTTATATTTGCCATATGTAACCCCTCCATCTACCAATGAATAAAATTGCGATTTTGATATATTTTTATTTTCGATAGTCTTTGTAATAATAAAATGAATACTATGAATTTAGATGAATCATGGATAAATGATTTTGAACAAACCGATAATTTATTTTGTAAATTCTATAAAGAAGATAATTATTACATATACATACAATACATTTATATCAATAAACATAATGAAATAGAAACAATGAAAAAAGAATTGCTATTAACAGAAAACCCAAATATTATTTCGAGAGAAGAAATGATCTATTTATTAAAAAAAAATTCAATAAATAATCACAAATCATACAATTTATTATCATTATTGAAATATAATATAACACTATCTCCGCAAGAGATAAAATTATTTTTGACTAAAAACAGTGACTCTTGTTACACCGATGATTTTTTACAAAATTTAAAAACAATCGATGATATATTTTTCGATAAAACGATAAACATGTATCAAGATTTAAACAATTTGTTCATTATTTTTTATGAAAAAACAAATGTTAATACTGTAAAAAACACGACTAAAAAAATATATTTACAAAAATCACATACACGATCAAAATAATAAACACGTCTCGTTTTCACTAGACTGTTGTTTTCTTCGAATAATTGTAATAAACAATTCTCTCAATTCCTTCTTTAATTCTATATTTTCACAAATAGGATGTTTTAATAATTTCTCTGGAATAGTAGTGAATCCAGATCCTCGCTTCAAATGTGTTTTTTCTTTAAACAAAATATGATCCAATATTTTTACTACTTTTTCATTATATTCCAATATTTGTTCTCTAAAAATATGATAATTACTTTTATAAATATATCGATTGTAGTTTCCTTCGTGATAAATTTTATAATATCTATCCATATGAGTTCTATTCCTAATAAGACCAATTCCTTCGATTCTGTTTTTACTATTGTTCATTTCAATAACAAAAACACCTGTATCTAAACAAATCCGAGGGGACATTTCTAACGGCGAACCATAAATACATGCTATTTTATTCTTGTCTCTATAATGTAAACTTTCTTCCCACGTATCATTGTTATATCTTGTAGTAACTATTGAAATCATGAAAAGTAAACATAAATTATTTATGTATTTTAAAAATAGATAAAATAAAGAATCAATTTTAAATTATTTTAGAAATAATTGATCATTTTAACGAAAATAGAAATATAAATATAAAACTATAGTTATATTTTATTAAATGACAAGTATCGATACGGATGTTTCCAATTATACTTTATCTGAATTAATGGCTATAGTTGAATTAACCGATTTAGATCCTACCCATATAGTTGAAAAGACCTTTTATTATATAGAAAAATACAAGAACATTGATCCAAAACTATCTACTTTTTTTCAGGGTATACAAAGTCAATTACTACAATATTCTCAAGATCTTTATGATGAAGACAATAAAGAAAGTGCTATTTATCCATCTGGAGAAAAACAAGTAATGGATCGATATGATAATGAGTATTTAAAACAATATGACCAGAATCAGACAGACAAAATAACTCAAAGGAAACAAAAAATAAAAGTTTTCGGAGATGAACATGTTCCTATGACGAGAGAACAATTAGGAGTGAATGACGTATATAACGTTCCTGTAAAACAGGATTCTTTAAATCCAAATTTAAAAAACACAATTACAAGGTTTGTCAATTTAGATAGTCAGTTTCGACAATTTAGCGGTACTAATAGTGCTTCTACAAATTATACATTGGATCTATCAGATACATTGAAAAATGTTTTGTCAATGAGATTATATTCTTATCAAATACCATTCTCATGGTATGTTATTGATACAATATATAACAATACTTGTTTTTGGATTACGAATGGTAATGACAATGTGACTATTACAATGCCACCTGGTAATTATACCCCTGCGCAATTTGTTGTAAAATTGAATAAGGCTTTTATGGACGCTGGGTTTACATTCCCCGCTTTTCCAGGATATGTAAGTGCTAATACACCAGTTTACTATGATGATAATACAGGTAAAATAATATTATTTTTATATGGCGGCTCGATCAATACATCCCAATATAAATTTACCATAACAAGATCAACTTTGATTACTTTTTTCGACTTTACAGCCACTTTACAATGTTATGTGAATTGTGTAAATAATAACAATTATTTGAATCAAACCTTAGGTTGGTTAATGGGTTACAGAGTTCCTTATGAAACCGTTGATGTTAGTGGTAATATAGCAACGTCAGTTTTGGATTTAACAGGAACAAAATATTTAATATTAGTAATTGATGATTATAATCAAAATCATGTAAATAATACTTTAGTTTCTATTACGGAATATTCAAACACTTTAAAAACGCCAAGTTACTTTTCTCCCGATTTACCAAGTACATGTATTAACGGTGGAGGAGGTTCAAATATATCCCAAATAGTAGATGATGCTAATCTGTCTTCCCTTTTGGATAATCAAGGTTCTATCACTGACAATGGATTATTAATAGCAGGAAAGTATCAACAAAATTATAATCAAGTACAAGTGGTTCTACCTAGTGCTCCGCGTACATTAACCCAAGCACAATTGTACACGATTAATGAAATAAATAAAAATCAAAATCCTAGTAATTTTAGGGCGAAAGCTCCTACTAGCTCAGATATACTAGCAATTATTCCTGTGAAGACTTCTGGTGTTCAAACAGGGAATGTTTTGGTAGAAGTAAGTGGTTCTCTCCAAGACAATATAAGAACTTATTTTGGACCTGTGAATATCGAAAGAATGGCTGTCAAATTGTTAAATGACAAAGGACATGTATTGAATTTGAATGGTTTAGATTGGGTGATTACGTTAATATGCGACTGTTTATATCAGTATTAAAATAATTTTTTCATAACTATATATATAAGTTATGTTTTCAACAATATCGACAATTTTGAAAAAAATAGGTGAATTTGGACCTTTAATATTATTGATTACGTCAATTATATTATTACGAAATAAAGGAAACCTTTTATTTTATTTTATTGTATTTTTTGTATTTAGTTTAATACTAAACCCTATTTTAAAAAGTATTATTCAACAACCTAGACCATCGATTGACGCTAAAACATTTAATATGATGTTAAAACACAAAGAACGATATGTTTATAAACATGGTGTACCTTACGATATTTTTGGTATGCCTTCTGGTCATAGTCAATCTGTATTATTATCCACAGTGTATATTTATTTTGCTCTACATGATATTAAAATAACACTGTTTTATCTTGGTATAACATTGATTACTTTATTTCAGAGAGTAATTTATAATCATCACAGCGTTTTACAAGTGATTATAGGTTCTATTGTAGGTATACTTTTAGGTTACAGTGGATATGTTCTCTCCAAAAAAAAAATACAAGGGAAATTATCATTCAAAAAAGATGATTATGGACCTATTTGAAGTTTGCGTTTTTCTTTCTATTATATAATAATGTGTGGTGGAAAAACCGAATTACGAATGGCTTTGACATTGTTTCATTTTACAAACCCGCATGCTTCTGTTAATTTTCACAATCGAGGATTGGTAAATATAACTGTTGATGAGAAAGAACTTAAGGATTTAGAAAGTCGTTTAGACAACCTTTCCATTCCTCATAAAGTAGTATCACTTTCAACTACATATACCAAGAATGGTAGGACATATAAACTTAATTTATACAATATGGTACAGAAGATAAACGCTACAAATATAGGTAGATCAAAAAAAGGTTATGGTGCTACTTATTTTGATAATCTTGCTAAAGATATAGACGATTATACGGGAGGCTTATCAGATTTAGCAGGAGATGACAGTAGTTCCTATGGTTCTCCAAAAATGATTAGTGCGGGTCTTCAAGATTCAGAAGCACCTGGTACTGGTAGTAATACCGTTGGTGTATGTGGAACAGTCCCGCCCCTTTATGGTAAAACATGTCCTAATGGTTATTATTTTTATTTTAACGATATGACTGGCGCCTATAATCAGTATCCATGCGTCCCTAATGGTAATACATGTGAATTGGAAACAGGACAACAATAATAATTTGATATTTTTCTCTCAAAAGCAAATCAATATATTATAATAAATTAAAATAATATTATAATATAACATGGGTGCTGGTATATTGCCTACAACAATTTATAAAAACAAGTTATATTTTTTATTTGGTAAAGAGAATAAATACGAGGATTCTGCTCCCGGGTTTTCAGATTTCGGTGGTGGAAAAGACAATGATGAAACCCATATTCAAACAGCTATTCGAGAAGGCGTTGAAGAATTGACCGGTTTTCTAGGATCAAACAAAGATGTAACAAAGTTGTTGAAACAACATGGTACGTACAACATAGATCACGTAACAAACGATGGTCACTCAACCTACAGAATACATATTTTCCCGTTTGAATATGATCCAAAATTACCATTTTATTACAACAACAACCAGCGTTTTTTACAAAAAAGACTCGCACCAGAAGTCATTAAAAATACGAAAATTTTCGAAAAAGAAGAGATTCGATGGATATGTATCGATGATTTAAAAAAAATGAAATCTCAATTTCGTTTTTTCTTTGCGCCTGTTATAGATCAAATCTGTAATGAAAGAGACGAAATTCAACGTTTTATAACAAAAGGGTTAGGTGCGTCCAACTTAAAAAAAAGAACCACGACTGTTCCTACCAAGAAACAGAACAATCGGCAAACAAAAACAAAAAAATGGAGATTATTTATGTAAGTTTTTACACTTATAAATAAAATGTAAAAATAGAAAATTACAATGAATAATTAATTATTGGATTTTGTAATTGTAATATTATTACCAGTTATTACTTTATAACTTGATGCTATTAAATTATCTTTAATTTCTAGATTATTTATTATACTGCCGTAAGATGATGATGTATTCATAAAATATAATAACCCATAGCTACTATCAATAATTACTGGATTTGCTGGAGTTGATTGATTTACTTGAGACGAGGTTTGTATTGTTATTGAAGTATAATCTACTGTTTCTGATTGAGTTGCGGTTATGGTTGAAGTTCCAAGACCAACAATTGTAATGGTATTCCCAGTAATAGTTTCTATTAATAAATTAGAAGAATTATAACTAAATGAACCATTACTATTTGAAGTTGGTTGAGTAATTTCAAAAGGAGTATCTCCATATATTTTAGGAGGGATTGAAAAATTTGTTATTGATGGCTTAACTGTAGTTGCTGTCATTACACGATTTCCTGTACCTGATTGAGCAACAGCAACAAATAAACCATTTCCATAAGTAACACTTCCCCATTCATTATCAGAAGCAGAAGTTCTTGAAGTCCAAGTTATACCGTCTGGACTTGTCATTACACGATTTCCTGTACCTGAAATAGCAACAGCAACAAATAAACCATTACCATAAATAACTCCCAACCAATTATTATCAGAAGCAGAAGTTCTTGAAGTCCAAGTTATACCGTCTGGACTTGTCATTACACGATTTCCTGTACCTGAAAAAGCAACAGTAACAAATAAACCATTTCCATAAGTAACTCCCCACCATTCATTATTAGCAGTAGTTCTTGAAGTCCAAGTTATACCGTCTGGACTTGTCATTACACGATTTCCTGTACCTGATTGAGCAACAGCAACAAATAAACCATTTCCATAAGTAACTCCCAACCAATTATTATCAGAAGCAGAAGTTCTTGAAGTCCAAGTTATACCGTCTGGACTTGTCATTACACGATTTCCTGTACCTGATTGAGCAACAGCAACAAATAAACCATTTCCATAAGTAACACTTCTCCAATCATTATTAGCAGTAGTTCTTGAAGTCCAAGTTATACCGTCTGGACTTGTCATTACACGATTTCCTGTACCTGATTGAGCAACAGCAACAAATAAACCATTTCCATAAGTAACTCCCACCCAATTATTATTAGAAGCAGAAGTTCTTGAAGTCCAAGTTATACCGTCTGGACTTGTCATTACACGATTTCCTGTACCTGTCCAAGCAACAGCAACAAATAAACCATTACCATAAGTAACACTTCTCCAATTATTATTAGAAGCAGAAGTTCTTGAACTCCATAAACTTATACTCATATATTAATATTATTTATTTAATATCAATCAAAAAAATCCATAAAATATCTGGTAATTTTTTTCTAAATTATATTTTACATTTTCGTTGATAATAAAACTTTATAATTGAAACACATTTGTATTATTATATGTATAATGTGTATATAATAACAACTTGAAAAAAATAGTTTTTATCAAAAACTCATTTAAATATATTCGTTGAATTCAGTAATATGACGACGAGAGTAGCATTGATTACTGGTATAACTGGACAAGATGGGTCTTACTTAGCCGAAATATTGTTAGAGAAGGGGTATGCTGTGTGGGGTATAATCAGACGATCCTCAAACATAAATACTGATAGAATAGAACATATATTTGATAAATTAATATTACGTTACGGAGATCTAACAGATAGTTCCAACTTATTATCTATTTTGATGGAAATTAAAGGAAAATATGCTGAGAATTTAGACTGTTTGGAAGTATACAATTTGGGTGCGATGAGCCACGTCAAAATATCATTTGAAATGCCTGAATATACGTGCGACGTAGATGCTATGGGTACTTTGAGATTGCTTGAATCTTTAAGAGCTAGTGGTATTGATATGGAAAAGATTCGTTTTTATCAAGCATCTACATCAGAAATGTTTGGTAAGGTGGTAGAAATTCCTCAAAAAGAAACTACTCCTTTTTATCCTAGATCGCCGTATGGCGTAGCCAAATTATATAGTTATTGGATCACAAAAAATTATAGAGAATCCTATGGAATGTTTGCTTGTTCTGGAATCCTATTTAATCATGAAAGTCCTAGAAGAGGTCATAATTTCGTTACGCGAAAAATTACGATTGCTTTAAGTAATATAATAAAAGGAAAACAAGACAAATTGTTACTAGGAAATATAAATTCATTAAGAGATTGGGGTCATGCTAAAGATTATTGCTATGGTATGTGGCAAATATTACAGCAAGAGAAGCCAGATGATTATGTTCTTTCTACAAACGAATATCATAGCGTGAGAGAATTTATAGAAAAGGCGTTTTCTTTGACTGGATTCAATATCAAATGGAAAGGTGAGGGTTTGAATGAAATAGGTTATGATGAAAATACAGGAAGAGAATTAATATTTATTTCAGAAAAATATTTCAGACCAGCAGAGGTAGACGAATTATTAGGAGATAGTTCAAAAGCGAGGGCTGAATTAGGTTGGTCACCAGTTTATTCATTCGATGATTTAGTGAAAGAAATGGTGGAAGCCGATTGTGCGCTTTAAGTTATTTTATTAATATATTTAATAAAACAACTTAAATAACTTATTAAATTATTGCAGAAAAGTGGGTCAAAAAGTATTTTGGATTTTCGATTTTGGACATTTATTTTTGTCCATTTTTGAAAAATCCAGAAAAGTCTTGGATAAAAATGAATGATGTGACCATAATGAAAAATTATGGTGTGGTTGAGTGAAAATGAAATTTCATTTTGTTAGCATATTTTTTTTTCGGTAATTTTTTTTGTTTTTTTTGTATCTTATATTTAGAGGACAATGGAGGACATTTTGGATGACAAAAAGGCGGAAAAAGGCGGACAAATTTTTTGCTGTAAAAATTGTCACTATAAAACGTGTGAATTAAGTAAATACAATAGACATATTTTAACCGATAAACATAAAAGGATGACAAATGGATTACATTTAGGCGGGAAAAAGGCGGAAAAGGCGGACACATTCGAGTGTATTTGTGGAAGTATTTACAAATATAGACAGGGTTTATGGAAACATAGAAAGTCGTGTGTTGATTTTATTAAGATCGCGAATCCCGATTATTTACAAGAAACTGAAAAAAAGGAACTCGCTGAATTGGCTGGAATAGATACAAATTTAATGAAAATTTTATTAGAACACAATACAGAAAACATTAAAAATATAGTGATGGAAGTGTGTAAACAAATACAGCCGCATATGAATAATTCGCATAATACACAGACCCATACAAATAGTCACAATAAAACATTTAATTTACAGATTTTTTTGAATGAAACATGTAAAGATGCTATGAATCTTTCAGAGTTTATCAATTCAATTGATTTACAATTATCTGATTTGGAGAGTGTTGGGAAACTTGGTTTTGTAAATGGTATATCCAATATTTTAATAAAAAATTTGAATGCGATGGACGTGACAAAGCGCCCAGTTCATTGTAGTGATACAAAAAGGGAAGTAATGTATGTGAAAGAAGATGGTAAATGGGAGAAAGACGAAGAAGAAAATTCTAGACTTAGAAAAGCAATAAAAAAATTAGCATTTAATAATTCAAAGTTATTGCCTGTTTATCGAAAAAAATATCCAGATAGTGAAAATCCATTGTCTTCAAAAAGTGATATGTATAATAAATTAGTAATCGAAGCGTATGGTGGAAAAAATGACGATATTATTAATGAAAACAAAATCATTAAGAACATAGTAAAAGAAACTAGTATTGATAAAGAAATGTTTTCATTTTAGTTTTTACTCTTTTGTGACTTATTTTTATATAATTTAAATTATATAAAAATATGCTTTAGTATAAATATCATAAGACAATTAAATTTAGAGTTCAAGAGATACATTAATGATGTACAGTATCATGATGATATTCAAGTTCTAGATATAACAGTTTTGGTACATTAGTAAAACCAGTTATTTGGTCATAAGTAGAAAGAGTGATAGTTACTGTTGTTGTAAGTGAACCGGCTTGAATAGAAGCAAGGTTGGCTGTGTCTATAAGATATTGTACAGTTCCTGCAAAATGCCAGTAGTCTGGTTGACTATTTTGTTGTGCTACAACACTAGCTCGTTTTACAGTATGATGACGATAATTTGGATTATTTGGATTTAAAAAAGTCAACCCTGTGTTCTCAAGTGATTGTTCAGTTACGAAAAAAGAAATAACAGAGGAGTGTCCGTGATGTGTGATGTGCGGCTCTTTTACAAAAATTGCTCTGTTATTGCGTTTAAATGTTTCTGGCGCATGGTGGTTGTGTACGGTAATACCGTGGTGGCCGTGGTGGCCGTGGTGGTGATCGTGGTGTTCAGGCATTATATATATTTAAAATAATATTATATTTTTTACGAAAATTATAATTATCAGTTTTACTAAATTCTATCCGCAACAGAATCTAAATAAAGAATATAAACAAGCTAAACATTGTATCTCTTTTTATGGAAACCATCTGCCATACCTTGTGACACTTTTTTTTCGTAAACGCTAAACAATTCTGTTTTACATCAAAATAAATTCCTTTATCTGGACCCCTCCGTTTTGGAACTAATTATAATTATATTTATTTATTCTTCTACAATCATAATCTTTATTTAGGGGTGCTTTTAATTTGATAATTATATAGATATTGTTTCAATAAATCCACACTCAAAAATGTAAAATACATCATAGTTATTATTTATTTTGTTAATTTTATAATTATCCAATCAATCTTTAATTTATTTTATAAAACTGTATTGGGCATTTTAAATCAGAAGAGGTCTAAAAAATAAAATACTATTATATTATAATTATATGTTAAAAAAAATATCAAAAATTAATCATTTAATTATCATTACAATATCACTTATAGTATTGTATTTTATTTTCAAAAGAAGAATAGACATTACATTGATGTTTTTATTTTATGATATATATGCTTTATTTGGGCTCTATTGGAATTTTGATTCAGCGTTTTGTTCAAGAATGAAGTTTGGGTTTACACCCGTCATGCCTTTAGAATATTATGCGGATTTTAATAAAGCGGTATTTCCAAGAATACCAGCTGGTGATAATAAAATAAATAGTGAACTAATGATAGAAATTTGTGATAGAAATTTAAATTGGTTGATTCGAAATGGAAAAATATATGAAAAAGCAAAACAAATCGAGATATTCAATGTAGATCAACCAGATTTTAAAGAAAAAGTAATGTATTGCCTTAAAAATGATTATCCATTTGTGATGCGCGGTGTAGAATTACAATGTTTTGAAAATATGAGATTTGAAAATTTGATAAAAATAGCTGGAAATAATAAGGTATATATGAGTCCTAGTACAGAAAAAACATGTCCTGATAATATTTTTACGGAATTGAAAAATATTTTGGAAAATAAATGTTATATAACAAATTCAACAAATTTATTCTATTATTATAAAGATTTATTACCCGATTCAGATATGGATGTCATTAAAAATATAATTGATGGTTACATGTCAAATGATAGTAAACAATTGTTTTTGGGTGTAGTAAAAGGAACAGGTACAGCTTTACATGCTGCTTACACAAATAATTTTTATTTGATGATTCAAGGAGAGAAAAAATGGACTTTTTTCAATCCGAATCAATTAGCTTTATTATATCCCAATTTTCAAAAAAAGGGTATTTATATGGCTTCTGAATCTCGTTTCTTAAATATGGATACGGATGAATTATTATATAAGTATCCATTAATAAAGTATGCTGAACGATATGAAGTCGATTTACAAGAAAAGGATATTTTATACAATCCAATGTCATGGTTTCATTCCGTGTACAACAAGACAGACATTTCAGTTGCTTGTTCGACACGATGGGGTAAGTCTTTAAATATTCCAGATAATTATATGCTGCGTTATGGTCATATGATCAATCCAGAGTTAAGAAATTATGTAAAAGATATTTATATAAATACTGGAGTGTTGGGAATATCACATATTGATGAGCATAAACATATGCTTGGTGAAGAAAATCCAGATGCGATTCCTTATTGGGATAAATACACAAATGATTCACACAAGTTGTGTAGAGATGAAGATTGTGTTGTACATTGGCATAAATAATAGATTCGTAAAACATAATAGATACAACTTTTTATATCTATTATGTCGTTAAAAATAATAAATGTAACTATTCCAGAAGAGAGAACTTTGCCAGACATAATATCAAGTTTCTCTCCCGAAGAGAATTACATAATGTTAAAAATAGGAAGTCAATGTTTGGAAGAAGGTAGAAAATCTGTTATGGAGTTTTCACAAAAAGAGATTTATCAAAAAATAAAGGATGAATCAAAAGAAGAAATTTCGAAATTAGAGTTGGATATATTAGTTGAACGTGAAATAGCAAAAAAAATGGAAGATAAAATATCCAAAATATACGATACACAAGTTGAACAAATAAAAAAGCAAAATGAAAAATTAGAAATGGTGATTCAAGGATTAAAAGAACAAATAAAAAGTTATGAGTCAGAAAATGCTGATTTTGTAAAAAGTGAAGTAGATAAAATGAGAGAAAAGTGTGATATAATAATCCAAGAAAAGGAGAATCAAAATAAACTAAATAGAGAAGCAATTGAGAACTTGAAAGATAGTGTAATAAAGTTGACAAATAAAAGTACATCACATAAAGGTTCAGAAGGAGAGAAGACTTTTAGTGAATATGCTGAAACTTTTATAGATTTTAAGGGTTTTAATATTATTGATAAACATACACAATGTGGTGAAGGAGATTTCCATTTACATTTTGAAGAATTTGATATTTTGGCTGACGCGAAAAATTATAAAAAAAAGGTTCCCATCGATCAGAGAGAGAAAATCAAAAAAGATTTGTTGAAAAACGAACACATACATTTTGGTTGGCTAGTTTCTCTCAATACTTCGATTGACAAATGGGATAAATCTCCTATAATGTATGAATGGATCAACACAACACAGTGTATAGTGTATATCAATAACTTGAGTTTGTTTGAAGATCCAAAAAAGATTTTGCGAATTGTTTGGTTTACTTGTAAAGAATTGTACAAATTGATTGAACATGTACACCAAGATGAAAATGATATACCTGAATTAAAAGAAAAAACTTTTAAACTAATAGACAAAATAAAAAACGTAAGAAAAACAATAAGAGAGATAAATACGTCAATGAACGCAACACGAAATTTAATTCAGGTAATGGATGATGATTTACGAAGTTTATTAGAAAATGAAACAAATGAAATAGTAACATCAAATATTTCTCTCTTTGATGATTGGTGGGAAGAGAATATAGAAGTTACAAATGCTGAAACTATAGTAGCTTCAACAGATTTATGGACAAGATTTAAACAAGAAAACAAATTAATTATAAATGAAATGAATGTATCAGGAGAAAAATTTAAACAATACATAAAGTCAAAGGTTCCTTCATGTTGTATAATTTTAAGAAATAAAAATACTAATTCAGCTTTTGATATTAAAGGTATTCAATTGAAAGTAATTCAGGTAGTTGTGGGAGAAAAAATAGATATAGAGTTTGTTGATGATATGGATGTGAAGAAAAAGAAAAAGAGTAAAATATAATATAAATATAAAAACATATAATTATTATTTTATGAACAATATAGATTCAAATAAAGATTATATTTATGTCTTAAAATTGGTTGACGATAGATACTACATTGGTAGAAGTCAAAATATAGTCCAAAGAATAGAAGACCATTTTAGTGGAAATGGTTCAATTTATACTAAAAAATATAAACCATTAAATGTTGTAGAAATAATTGAGGAAAAAAGTAATTATGATGAAAGAAATAAAACTATAGAATATATTGAAAAATATACATGGGAAAAAGTAAGAGGTTATACATGGTGTAAAGTAGAGTATAAAACTCCATTTAAAATAATTAATACAAGAAAAAAAGAAATATTATACTATGATGAGATTGATGAAAATATTAGGAAGTTGTATTGTATTGATAATAAAGATATAATAGAAATAGGTAAAGATATGAATTTAACGCCAGGATCGATTGCACACAAGTTAAAAAAGATGAATATAGTAGCAAGTAAAAAACAGGCTAAAGGTTATAACGACTACATAACAAGTAATTTATACAAAGAAATATGTAAAAATTATTCAAGGAGAGGCACAAATCCAGAATGTATTAAACAAAATGTGGTAAGAGAGAATACAAACTATAAAGAAAATCTAACAAAAATAATATATAGCAATCAAGAAATAAAATTAGATACAAAGAATATAAAGGATAAAATTCGTAATCTATTAATGAACTCTAAATAGATGTAGTCTATTTAGGGAAACACCTATTCGGTTAGGGCAAAGCCCGTTTCCCTAAATAGAATATAGTTCGGCGGCGACGACGACAGTCGTCAATATGACACACTATGCGCACAGATTATAATTTTTACATCAATATTATGTTATTGATTGATGTAAAACATTAAGTTATATTAGTATTACGATAATACGTAACACAATTGAACATATTATCATATAGACTGTTACGATAATGATTAGAATGACAATAAACTCAATGTGTAAAAATTTGTTACGTATTGTCGTAACAAATATATCACTCGTCGAACACACTCTTACTGTTTATGCTGACCATGAGCATGAGACCATAAGCAGAACAGTTAGACAATTGATTTTGTGACCATATATGCTCACAAATAATTATTCAAAAAAACAGAAATTTATGACACCATAAGTGATCATAATGATAATATCACTTCAACATTGACATCA
>Ga0164295_10000124_pt1 | contig 63163 bp, 64 predicted proteins | sample GEODES006metaG_FD_111798 | JGI IMG/M metagenome (GOLD analysis project Ga0164295, IMG submission 111798) | Oligotrophic lake water microbial communities from Sparkling Lake, Wisconsin, USA - GEODES006 metaG | ecosystem: Environmental > Aquatic > Freshwater > Lake | place: USA: Sparkling Lake...
CCAGTTGCGGATTGCGCCAAGATAATTTCCGAGATGAAGATTGCCGGTTGGCTGGATTCCAGAGAAGACGGTTTTCATTTTTAAGTCAGTTGTCATTCCCGCGAAGGCGGGAATCTAGAAAATTAAACGATCTGAGTTTATTGGAAGTGAGCACTGGATCCCCGCCTTCGCGGAGATGACAGGGAAGGTTGTCTTTAAAGGCGGCGCAACTTACGGTCGCGATCTTGTAAGGCAAGCCAGTTGCGGATTGCGCCAAGATAATTTGCGAGATGAAGATTGCCGGTTGGCTGGATTCCAGAGAAGACGGTTTTCATTTTTAAGTCAGTTGTCATTCCCGCGAAGGCGGGAATCCAGAAAATTAAACGATCTGAGTTTATTGGAAGTGAGCACTGAATCCCCGCGTTCGCGGAGATGACAGGGAAGGTTGTCTTTAAAGGCGGCGCAACTTACGGTCGCGATCTTGTAAGGCAAGCGGGTGATCGCTGGTTTTAATTTGGAAACAGATTTGAAAATCAGAGGAAAGTCCGGACTCCACGAGAGAATGATACCAGCTAACGGCTGGCCACGTCGGTTCGAATAAAATAGAACAGTTGAGGGAAAGTGTCACAGAGAATATACCGCTAATGAGAAACATCCCATGATCCCACTATTTAGGGGGATCGAGTCGACGCGCTAGCGCGACGATGGGGGTGCAAATCACAGTAAGGATGAAAACGCGAGGTAAGAGCTCACGCGCTTGTGTGGTAACACACATTTGGAAAAACCCTATCTGGAGCAAAGTCAAATAGGAATGGCTGGGCTTTAATGCTCAAGTGCGCTCTCGCACTGCTATTCGGGTAGACTGCTTGAGCCTAGTGGCAACGCTAGGCCTAGATGAATGATCACCACCCGGCAACGGGCACAGGATCCGGCTTACAGCTTGCCTTACATTTTTTTACTGAGTCAGCGAAGAGATAAAAAATCGTACAACTTGAATCTTGTCTTCTTTAGCAAATTCGATTTCTAAATCTTCTTTTTCACGTTTGAATTTAGCTGAATTCTCAGCATTTTTAGTGATTCCCCAGCCCATTTCTGGCAAGGTTTTTAAGTAAAATAATTTAACTTGTTTTGGCTCGAGATTTGTCGAGTAACTAGATGTAATGATGCTGCCAGAAGCTGAATCAAATCCTAAAGCGCCGTCGTAAATTTTTTCCATTCCAACTAAAAGAGGAATGTCTTCACTGCCTTGCACAAAGTCTTCAGAAGCCTTAGGCCCTTCGACCGTTTTGTTAGTTGGTTGCTGAAATTTCTTCTCTAGTTTTTGCAAATCAGTGCAGGAAAAAAGTAAAAAAAATGGAACGAGAAGAAGAATTTTTTTCATTATCACTTTTGACATTGGTTGCAGAAAAAGCTGGATCGGCCGCTTTGCACGATTCTTTGGATCAGGTTTTTACATTGCAAACATTTTCCCCTGGCGCGTCCGTAAACTTTAAATCCGTCCTGAAATTTTCCGGAATTTCCGTGTGAGTCAATGTAATCAGAAATTGACGAGCCCCCGGCCTTAATGGCTGCTTTGATTATTTTTCTTATTGAGGAGATTAGTTTTTCGATTTCGTTTTTTGCGAGCGAATCAGAATTGCGTAGCGGAGAAATTCCAGAATCGAAGAGAGATTCATTGGCATAAATATTGCCAACACCTACAACCACGTGGTTGTCCATGATTGTAGTTTTAATGTTGGTTTTTTTGCTGCGTAATTTTTTGGCGAAGTCGGTAAAATTAAATTCTTTCTCGAGTGGTTCTGGGCCTAGCTTTACAAGCATTTTATGTTTTAAGAGATCTTTAGTTTTTACCAAATCAACAAACCCAAAACGACGTGGATCGTTAAAAACTAACCAAGTTCCGTCAGTAAATTCATGGGCGAAGTGATCGTGTTTTAACTTAGAAAAGTCTTGCTCGATAGTAATTCTTCCGCTCATTCCCAGGTGAATAATCAGGCTTAAATCATTGCTCAGATTAATAATTAAGTAACGTGCGCGGCGAAAAATTTCTGAAATCTTTGCACCTTTTAAGGCTTGAAAATCAAGGCTGGTTTCTAATCTTAGTTTCTTTTCGGAGCGAAAAATTTTCGTGATTTTCTTTCCGACAATATTTTCTAATCCGCGACGGATCGTTTCTACTTCAGGCAATTCAGGCATATGAGTCACAAACTTACTCTTCCAACTAGCGCGACAGATAATCGCGTTTTACTTCACAGCTGCTGCGCACCTTGCGCAGGAGACTTGATGGAGCGAATGAAAGAATCGGGAATTGAGGTTACGATTTTTTTCTACAATCCGAATATTCATCCAAAAAAGGAATATGAAATTCGTAAAGAAGAGAATATTCGCTTTGCTGAAAAACTCGGAATGCCATTTATTGATGCGGATTACGACGTGCAAAATTGGTTCAAGCGCGCCAAGGGCTTAGAATGGGCGCCAGAAAAAGGAGAGCGCTGCACAAAATGTTTCGACATGCGCTTCGAGCGCACCGCGCTTTATGCTTTTGAAAATGGCTTTACGACAATTAGTTCGTCGCTCGGAATTTCGCGCTGGAAAGATATGAATCAAATTAACGAATGCGGAATTCGCGCGGCAAAAAATTACGAAGGCATTTCTTATTGGACTTACAATTGGCGCAAGGAAGGTGGGGGTGCTCGCATGTACGAAATCGCTAAGCGCGAAGAATTTTACAAACAGGAATATTGCGGTTGTATTTTTTCTCTCCGCGATTCAAACGCCTGGCGCGTAAAAAATGGTCGTGAAGAAATTAAAATCGGTGAAGAATTTTACCGCGATATTTTAGCAAACCAACCAACTAACTAATTTTATGAAACTTCTAAAAATTATTTCTCTTTTTGTGTTTTTGTCTTGTTCGGCACAGGCAAAAAATGTGGTGATTATTGCCACTGGCGGAACTATTGCCGGAGCTGGTGATTCATCTGTTGGTTCAAAATATGCGCCAGGAAAAGTTGGTATTGATCAAGTTATAAAAAACATTCCAGGGCTTAATAAGCTCGCCGATATTCAAGTTGAGCAAGCTATGCAAATTGCGAGCCAAGACATGAATAATGAGGTCTGGTTAAAGATTGCAAAAAGAGCAAATGAGCTTCTTGCGCAGAGCTCGGTGCAAGGTTTGGTTATTACTCACGGCACTGACACTCTTGAAGAAACGGCATATTTTTTGAATCTTGTTGTGAAGAGTAAAAAACCGGTGGTGCTAGTTGGCGCAATGCGTCCTTCGACTTCGCTTAGTTCTGATGGTGCGTTAAATCTTTACAATGCAGTTGCTCTTGCCGCTTCAAAAGATGCTTACGACAAGGGTGTTTTGGTAATGTTTAACGACGAAATTTTTGCTGCACGCGACGTGGCAAAAACCAATACAACAAATGTTTCGTCATTTAAAGCGCTCAATTCTGGCACGATTGGAACGGTGCTTTACGGCGCAGTAAAATTTTACTACAGCCCACTTCGCGCTCACACTAGTCAGACGGTTTTTGATGTTAGAAAAACAGAATCTCTGCCGAAGGTTGAAATCGTTTACGCTCACGCCGGTGTTGATGTTAGTGTGATTGATTACTTAGTTGAATCAGGAGCAAAAGGAATAATTTTAGCGGGAGTTGGCGACGGAAATATCAGTAAGCTCGGAGTAGAAAAACTTGCGGCAGCGGCGAAGAAAGGAGTTTTGATTGTGCGCAGCTCGCATCTTGGTTCTGGTTTAGTTGAGCCTAATGTTGAGATCGAAGACGATAGCTTGGGCTTTATAACTGCGGATAATTTGAGTCCGCAAAAGGCGAGAATTTTAGCGATGTTGGCGCTGACTAAGACTAGCGATGTGAAGAAGGCGAGGGGGATGTTTGCTAAATATTAGGCAAATCAACCAAAGTAAATTCTTGATAAGTATTGGAGCGGGCGAAGGGATTCGAACCCTCGACATTCACCTTGGCAAGGTGACACTCTACCACTGAGCTACGCCCGCATACTTATTTCCCTAATGAAAGGGTCGCGCAACGTAGGGACGAGGAAAATAATTTGCAAATGGCGAAGTCATAAATAGTTTCAATCGGCTTTCTAGCCTTTATTTTCAAGCTCTCGTTCAATATGAAAATTTTCAAAATTCGCCACATTCTTCTTTTGGCGCTGCTTACATCTTGTGTTGAAACCGTAGTTATTGGTTCAATTGGAGGTGGAGTTTTAGCCTCGCGCGAGAAAACCATGCAAGCTACACGCAGCGACATCATGATTGCTGTGACGCTTAGTGCAGACTTCATTAGTCATGGTTTAAAAATGCCAGGAAACTCGGTAAATTTTACTGTTAATGAAGGCAGGGTTTTGCTTACCGGCATCGTTCGCGATCCGCAAAAAGCTAAGAGTGCACAAGATATTTCTTGGATGGCGATTGGCGTGAAAGAAGTAATCGACGAGATTCAGCTGCATGAAGAGGGAATGGCTTTTAAAGATTTTTTCTCCTCTTTTCGTGATTACTTAATCAGCGCTGAAGTAGAGGCGAAGCTTCTAATGACGCGTGATGTGATCTGGCCAAATTATAAAATTACCACAGTTGGCAGTACAGTTTATTTGCTTGGCGTAGCGGTTAATGATTTTGAAATGCAGCGAGTTCTGACACTTGTTTCTAAGGTTTACGGTGTCGAGAAAGTTGTTAATCACGTGCTATTAAGAGATGATCAAAGAAGACGCGGATAACAAAATTATTACTTTTGGTTGTCGCTTAAATTCTTACGAATCCGAAGCAATCAAAGAAGCTCTAAAAAAAACTGATCAGAAAAATCTTTTAGTTTTTAATTCTTGCGCAGTAACCGCAGAAGCTGAGCGCGAGCTGCGTTCTGCCGTGCGTCGTGCTAAGCGCGACAATCCTGATGTTAGAATTGTTGTGACTGGATGTGCTGCGCAAATCGATCCAGAAAAATACGCAAAAATGGCGGAAGTGGATTTGGTTTTAGGTAACGCAGAAAAGTCGAATCCAGAAAGCTATAATTTCTCTAACACCCTTCCGCCACTTGAGCACAGTCGAAACCAAGAACGAAGTCACGATTCCGACACCGCCCACAAAGATCAAATTTTCTTCGCCGCAAAAAAATCTGCACAAATTTTTCTGACCCCCAACGAGACCTCTAAAATCAAGGTTAATGACATCATGTCCGTGCGTGACACAGCTCCACAACTTGTCTCTTATTTTGAAAATAGAACCCGCGCTTTCCTTGAAATTCAGAACGGCTGTAATCACCGCTGCACTTTTTGCGTAATACCTTTTGGCCGCGGAAACAGCCGCTCGGTGGCCTTTGGTGAAATAGTTTCGCAGGTAAAGAAAATGGTCGCCGCAGGTCACCAAGAAGTAGTTTTTACTGGCGTGGATATTTCTGGTTACGGCGAAGATTTGGCAGTGCCAATTACTTTGTCTGGCATGATTAAGCGTTTGCTCAAGCTAGTTCCCGAGCTTCCACGTTTACGACTTTCTTCAATCGACGTCGCTGAAATTGACGACAAAAATACTGGGGAATTTTTTGAAATTTTGCGCGATGAGCCGCGTTTTATGCCTTATTTGCATCTCAGTGTTCAGTCGGGAGATGACGTGATTTTGAAGAGAATGAAACGTCGTCATAATCGCCAACAGGTTTTAGATTTTTGTGCGAAGGCTCGCCAAATCAGGCCAGAAATCACTTTTGGCGCTGACATAATTGCTGGTTTTCCAACTGAAACCGACGAGATGTTTCAAAATTCTGTGCGCTTAATTGAAGAAGCCGGAATTATTTTTACTCACATTTTTCCTTATTCAAAACGTGACGGAACCCCAGCTGCGAAGATGCCACAGATTAATGGAAAAATAATCAAAGAGCGCGGAAAAATTTTGCGCGAGACCGGAGCTCGTGAGTTACAAAAATTTTTAGCCAAGCAAATCGGCAAAAATTTAAGTGTAATTTTAGAGAAAGATGGATTTGGAAAATCAGAAAATTTTCTCGACGTAAAAATCTCACACGGAAAGTCTGGAGAGATCGTTAAAGTCAAAGCTGAAGCGGTTGAAGAGAATTATTTAATCGGAGAATAAATAAAATTTTGCCCCATCTAAGTTGCTCGGGCTCAATAAAAATGAGTTATAGTTAGCGCCTACTACTGCAACACTGCATTAGTATTTTGAACAGTTGGCCCATCTTTAACTGCTAAATTTTTTGGTGGATTTTTTTCCAATTCGCTGCGCGCTTTTTCGAAATCTTTTTGGAATTCTTTATTTTGCAGCAGGCCACCAAGAACAATTCGCGAAAGTTGTTCTCCGGCGACAATGTCGTGCGGGTAATGCATGCCAACTAACACTCTTCTTTGAGCAATTTTTTTAGCGAGTTTTTGCAGGTCGGAAGATTTTTGTGGAATAAGTAGTCCGATGATTTGTGCACTAACTGAGCCATTGCTTGCATGTCCACTTGGGTAAGATGGGCCTTGGCTTGGCGTTATCAGTATATTGATTTTTTTGTCGATGTAGGGACGGGTAATATTCCAGTGTTCTTTGAAGTTGTCGTTTATCGCTTTTGTTGTCGCAGAGGTGCGATCTAGTAATTGGTAAAGATGTGGATAAGACTCTCTAGTTAATGAACGATCAGCGTATAAAACAAAAATTTCTGGGCGCAGATATTTTTCGCGTGAAGCCAGTTCCAACTCGTTGAGATTAAAGTTTTTCTGTAGCTTAATGATTTGCTGAATTTCGTCTTGTTGTTCTTTGCTATTATTTGCGAAAGGTGGCTCAATCAGGGTTGGTGGAATTGAATTACCTGCGAAATATTTTTCTGTTGTTGCGCTGCAGGCCGAAAGAATTAGAAAAAAGAGCGCAAAAATTTGATGCTTCATTGGAGAAAAATTTGATTTTAAAACATGACAAAACAGAAAAACAAAAATCGCAAACGAACTTTGTCGCGCTTAATCGCGGTGCAAGTTTTTTATCAGTATGATTACCACTTAGAAAAAAAATCTTACGAAGAGATTAAAAAAGATTTAATCGAAAATTACATTCTGAATTCTGACGACGAAATTTCTTCTTACCAAGACGAAATTGATGCAATTTTTTTGGATAAGTTGATTGCTGCGCCGCAGATGTTTGTGGAAATTGATCAAGAAATTTCAGCTTTTTTGCAAAAGGGTTGGAGTCTAGGCTCGGTCGACAAAGTAATATTGCAGATTCTGCGTCTTGCAGTTTTTGAATTGCAAATGTTGAAAGATATTCCGCCGAAGGTTGTAGTTGATGAATATGTTGGCATTGCAGCAAGTTTTTTTGATCATAAAAAAGTTACCTTCGTCAATGCCATTTTGGATAAATTTTTAGACAAATTGAAATGAAATTTCTGAGTTACAAAAATCAAAAAAAACAAGATTCTCTTTTTGTCGAAGATGTTGACATTGCAGATATTGCTAAGGCTGTTGGCACTCCATTTTACTGCTATTCACGCAAAAATTTAGTAGAAAATTTTCGGAATTTTTCTGATGCATTCATGCATGCAGGAATTTCTCAAGAGGGAAATTTTGGTTATAAAATTTGCTACGCGATCAAGGCCAATTTTAATATCCATCTTGTAAAGATTTTAGCCGAGCTTGGATCCGGAATTGACGCGGTTTCAGCGGGGGAAGTTTTTCGTGCGATCACAGCTGGAGTTAATCCAAAAAAAATTGTTTTCGCCGGAGTTGGCAAAACGCGTGAAGAAATTTCTTACGCTTTGAAAAATGGTGTTGAGGAATTTTCGGTTGAGTCTGTGCCAGAAATGTTTTTGTTAAGCGAGGTGGCTGTAAGCCTGAGAAAGAAGGCAAAATTTTCTCTGCGTGTTAATCCAAATGTTGATGCCAGAACTCATGACAAAATTTCTACAGGCAGAAAGGGTGACAAATTTGGTGTGGATATTGAGCTGGCAGAAGAAGTTTATGCAAAAGCAGCAAAGCTACCAGGCCTTGAAATTCATGGCGTGGCAATGCATATCGGTTCGCAGATTACCACAATTGAACCATTCACTGCCGCTTTTAAAAAATTACGCGAATTGTGTTTAACGCTGCGCAAAAATGGTCACAAAATTTCTGCTCTCGATTTCGGCGGCGGCATCGGAATTCTCTACAAAAACGAGAACACACTTTTGATTCAAGATTACGTAGATCTGATCAAAGACATCACCACAGACTTAAAAGTTAAAATCACTATTGCGCCAGGCAGGGCGATAGTTGGCAGTGCGGGAATTCTGGTAAGTAAAATTATTTTCCTCAAAGAAACTTCGGTAAAAAATTTTGCGATTATTGATGCGGCAATGAATGATTTAATGCGTCCGGGGCTTTACGGTTCTTACCACGAAATTCTTCCGGTGATTAAAAAATCTGGCACGAAATCTAGTTACGATTTGGCTGGTCCGATTTGCGAAACAACAGATGTGCTCGCGCAAAATCGTGAATTAATCGATCCAAGATCGGATGACTTAATAGCTTTTATTAGCGCTGGCGCTTACGGCTCATCAATGTCTAACGAGTATAACTGTCGCCCGCTCATTCCAGAAGTTTTGGTGGATGGAAATAGTTTTAAGGTGATTCGTCGTCGTCCAAGTTTTGAAGAAATGTTACATTTAGAGGTGGAAGATGAGTAAAAAAATTTTAATCGCCAAAGTCTCTTCGCCCTTTGGAATCAGGGGTGAAGTTAAGATAATCGCCTTCTGTGAAAATCATCTTAATCTCGAAAAATATTCTCTCACCGATGCCGAGGGAAATGAGATCAAACTTAAAATTAGTAATAAAAATAAAACGGTGATTGGCACAAGTAGCGGAGATCCAATAGTGATTGCGAAAATTGATGGAATCAATGATCGCAATGCTTCCGAGCTTGCGCGCAATTTAGAGATTTTCGCCGATCGCGCTGATTTCGAACCGACTTCAGAAGATGAATTCTATTATTCTGACTTAATTGGACTTGATGTTATTAATGCCAATTCAAAAAAAATCGGCAATATTATCGCCGTCTCAGAATATGGCGCTGGCGGGGTTATTGAAATTAAATTCACAGACAATCGAGTCGAAAATTTTCCCTTCAAAAATCAAATTTTCCCGGAAGTAAATCTTCAGAAAAATTTTATCCGCATGGAAGATATTGAGACTGTTGACGGTGATAAAGATTAAAAATTATTCTTTGTTGTAAAATTCCTGGATCTTTGCGAAAGCGATGATTCAAAAAAATAATTATTAAAATGTTAAAAATATTTCAGATTTCTGTTTTTATAATTCTTACTTCTTGTGCGCTGTCGGGAAGATCTAACGACAAAAGCGTTACTAAATACATCACCGGCGCAACCAAGGTTAATGAGACGAAGGACGTTCACGTAATAAATATTTTCAGAGCGATAGGCACGCCAAATAATGTGGTGGCAATCGACAAGTATAAATATTACCAATGGGATTATTCGAGAACGGTTGGAGTTAGCACCATCCTAGGCGGAGGCAGCACAACTTTTTACTGCAAACTCTCTGCAGAGACGCAAAACAACAAGATCAAAACTTTGAATTGGTATGGAAATCAGTGTGATATTTTCCTCGATCTCATTAAGGAATATTTCCAGGATAAGCTCAATGTGGTGATCACTTTGGACGAAGATAGTAAGCAGCAAACCACCGCGCCTTCAACTTCACCCCTAGCCCCAAAAGTTGAGAATGTTGTTGAACAGGTAGTGCCAAGAAAATCTGCTGAGAGTGTAACTGCTATCGACCATCAAGGCGATGCCGCCATTCACTAGCCAAGATTTTGATCGCTTAGGATGACAATTCTGGTGAGCTAAAAAAGAAGACCTTTTCTTTTTTGAAAAAATATTTTTTTAGAGCTTTGGCCAAGTGAGAAAGGATTCTAAATCTCTGGTGACGCTGTTGAAGAAAGAGAGAGTGAAAAAAGTTTTGTTAAAAAGGTGACCGATGGATTTGTTGGCTTGAACGATGTTGCAGGTGAAAAAACTAGCAAAGTGCTAAAGCTCAACACGAAGATAATTCCAAAGTTTTAAAACAGTCTTTCTGCCGTTCTTTAAACACGTTTCGAATAGCCCCGATATTTTGTATTTACTCCATCGAATTGAATTGATTTTGCCCCTGCTTCATAAAAATAATTCGAACTGAATTAAGGTTTTTTCAAGCTCTTTTTTACCAACCGTTTCTTGGTCAAAAAAAGACTGTTAGAGGCCGAGATTTCCTAGTCTTATAGCTTTTGACTGTATTGGATGAAAAAGTGATTTGATGCCTTTATTTTTAAGGCTTAATTGAACATCTATGAACTTGTGCCATCCTAAAGAATGGCGGGAGTGACGAGACTCGAACTCGCGACCTCTTGCGTGACAGGCAAGCGCTCTAACCAACTGAGCTACACCCCCTAATAAGTAGGGACAATGATAAAAATCTTAGTTTATGAAATAATCTTTCAGCTAAGATTGGTGGGTGATGACAGGCTCGAACTGCCGACCCTCTCCTTGTAAGGGAGATGCTCTACCAACTGAGCTAATCACCCATAATTTTGAAGCTAAAGACTGACTTTGATTTCACTTAGCTCATGACTTGCTCAAAACGGTTATTAATCGTTTTATTTAATATAAATGTCTTTTGAGCTCTCTCGAAAAATTACTTTTGCGAGAGTCTCAAAATTTTTTTCCAAAAATTCTATAACCGAATGGTTATGTGAATTTTGGGGAAATTTTTTTAGAAAAAAACTCCTTACGCGAATATTTCCGCGTAAGGGTTAGAAACTATTTTACAGAATCTTTCAATGCTTTACCAGCAGCGAATTTCACGCGCTTAGATGCTTTGATTTGGATTTCTTTGCCAGTTTGAGGGTTACGACCTTTTCTAGCAGCAGTTTTTACTACTTTAAAAGTACCAAAGCCGATCAAGGTAACTACATCACCTTTTTTAAGAGCTTTAGTAGTTGCTTTAAGAAGAGCTTCTACAGCCGCGCTAGCGTCTTTTTGAGAAAGGCCAGTTTGGTTGGCAATTTCTTTGATTAAATCTGTTTTGTGCATATTAATAATCTCTTTTGATTAATATTTTTAGGAAAGAAACATGTCGCGAAGCAGCTTGTAGACTGGCTCCGCAGCAGGTTGCTCGAGGAAATTATTTACGAAAAATTTGAAAGCAACTACTATTCTGAATTATTTTTAGGTGCTGAGACCAAGACTGGTGCGGCTTGACGAAAATAGGTTTTTTTCTGTCACAGCAAAATCAAGATTCTGATCTGTTTCTTCAGTTGGCAGATAATCTTGTGAGAGCTGGAAATCAAAGGCTAAACCGATTGTTATAATTTTGGATTTTTTCTTTTTTAGAGATTCGATTGTGCGATCAAAAAATCCACCACCCATGCCAAGCCTTGATAATCCTAAATCAAAGGCAAGTAGCGGTAAAATCAAAACATCAGGAAAGATTATTTTTCCTTCCACGGGCTCCTTTATTTTTGTAAAAGATTTATTGGCAAAAAATTCAGTTTCTTGATCAATTAAAGTAAATTCTAGCTGTTGATTTGCAGCGATGATTTTTGGATAAGAAAAGGGAATTTGGTTTTTTATGAAATGCTCTGCAATCAGATTAGTTGAAACCTCGCTTGGCATTGCAAGGTAAAGAGAGAAAATTTTATCAGAGTTCTTTTTATAAAATTTGGGCAGAAGATTTTGTAAAAAATTTTCATTAATTTGTTGCGATCTGGTTTTGACCTCATCTTCCGACAATAAAGCCCTCTTGGCTTTAAATATTTTACGCAGATCAGCTTTTCTCATCAAAGTTTTTGAATTTTTTTTGTTAAATTTCCGATGTAGTTTGCGATATTCTCAATGTTGTCACTCATCGAATTGCATACTTCTTGAGAAGTAAATTTCTCTTCTGTCGCAGATATTAATTCTTCTTCCATGGTCAGTGCGGCCATTACTAACAACATTTTTTCGTCAGAAAATTTTAGCGAGAATGATAATTCATCAAGCCTTTGATTTAAGCGTTTGACGAGTTCTAGTAATTTTTCTTTTTCCTCGGTTTTGCAGGCGATTTTGTAGTGTGATTTACCGATTTGGATTTCAACTGTCATATTTTTCGATTACTTCATGAAGCGCTGCTAGATCAGCTTCTATCGCTTCAGCTAAATCATTTTTTTGTTGACGAAAATTCTCGATTCTTTGCCCGAGAACTTTGTTTGTTTCGCGTAAAAACTCAGTCTCTTTCCCCAATTCGGATAGCTCCTTTTGCAGGCGATTTATTTCTGTGCCGATACGAGAAATTACGACTGACTTTGATTCATCGTCAGTCGTGAGTAATTCTGGGTTTAACGACGCTTCGCGAATCTTTTCCCTCACGGCTTCTTCAAGATTTTTTAGTGCATCGGATAAATGCTTTCGAGCTTGATTAAATTTAGCTTCGTCCTCGAGCTTCATGAGCGATAATCCTTGTTAATTTTGATGTATTCTTCGTTTAAGTCGCATGTCCAAACTACTGCTCTGCTCGCGCCGATTCCAAGATTCGCGGAAATTTTTACTTCCGATCCGCTAAGATATTTATGAACTAAATTTTCTACATATTCCGGATGTTTTGCGCCGTCTTTAGTGATTGGATGATCGCCAATTTTAATGATTATTTTTTCAGGCGAGGTTTCTGAACAAGATTTCCCAACGGCCATAATGATACGTCCCCAGTTAGGATCTGCTGCCGCAATCGCAGTTTTAACCAAAGGCGAGTTGGCGATTGAAAAGGCGACTTCCTTGGCCTGTTCGTAAGTTCTGGCGCCCTCAACTTCAATTTCGATTAGTTTTTTTGCGCCCTCGCCATCGATCACAATCATCTTTGCGAGGCCTAAGGCTAACTCGTTTAGGGTGTTTTTAAATTCAGTAAGTTCGAGTGAATGCGAATCGACGATTTCGTGACTTCCCACTTCTTTCGTGGCGAATAATAAAACAGTATCGTTCGTTGACTGGTCTGAGTCGACAGTGATTGCATTGAAGCTATGCTCGACAGTTTCTTTGAGTAAGATTTGTAAAGTTGCAGGACAAATATTGGCGTCGGTAAAAATATAGCCAAGCATTGTCGCCATATTTGGCGCGATCATTCCCGAGCCTTTAGAAAAACCGATTAATGTAACATTGTTGCCGGCAATTTTACAGGTTCTGTTGATTAGTTTTATCTTGGTGTCGGTGGTCATGATCGCTTGTGCAGCCTTGTTCCACGAAGATTCATTGATGGTAGAATCTTTAACCATTTGTGGGATTGCCGCTTCGATTAATTCAACTTTTAAGGTTTCGCCAATTACTCCAGTTGAAGAAATAAGAACTTCTTCCGGCTTACAGCCAAGATCTTTCGCAACTTTATTTGCAGTTCTCAAAACCGCTTCTTCTCCATCTTTTCCGGTGAAGGCGTTAGCATTTCCGGCATTAACGATCAGGGCTCTGGCCTTGCCGCTTTTGACATTTTTCTTACACCAAACTACGGGCGCTGCAGGCATTGAAGAAGTTGTGAAGACCCCGGCAACATTGGCTGGTCGGTCAAAAGTGATGAGCAAAAGATCGTCACGGTTTTTATATTTTAAACCACAATTCGTGGTACTGATTTTTAATCCTTTAAGCATTAGCAAACTCCTGAATTTTTTTAGTTACTGCGGCGACAATTTCATCGCATGATTTTTTTTCTGCCATTTCTTTCACCAGTACCGAGCCAACAACCACAGCATCTACACCAATTTGAGAAAATTCTCTAACTTGTTGCGGAGTTTGAATTCCAAAGCCGATAGCGATTGGTAGTTTAGAAATTTTTTTCAGGTTTTGTAAATTTTCTACATTGTCTTGAGCCTTTGCCATAGTAGTGCCGGTGATACCAAGAAGTGAAATTAAATACAAAAATCCTCCAGCATTTTTGGTGATTTTTTTCTGACGTTTGAAGTCGGTTGTCGGCGAGATTAGTTTGATTAGATCGAGTTTTGTTTTTGAGATTTGCGGCATAATTTCGCGCTCTTCTTCTTGTGGAAGATCGATGATCAAAAAGCCATCAACCCCAGATTTCTCTGCTTCGACAAAGATTTTATTTAAGCCGAATTTCAAGATCGGGTTGTAGTAAGTCATCAGAATCAGCGGAGTTTTTTCGTCAGTCTGACGAAATTCAGAAACCATTTTTAAGGTTTTTTGAAGAGTCATTCCGTTAGCAATCGAAAGCTTTGCAGCGATCTCAATTGTGGGCCCATCTCCCGCGGGATCAAGGAATGGCACGCCAAGTTCAATTAAATCAGCGCCGGCCGCAGGCATAGCTTTAAGTGTTGCAAGTGAAGTTTCATAATTCGGATCTCCAGCGCAAATGTAAGCAATTAACGCCGATTTTTTTTGAGCGCGAAGCTCTTTGAATTTTTGTTGGATTCGCTTCATTACAACTTAACTCCCAAATGTTTTGCGATGGTGCTGATGTCTTTATCTCCGCGGCCCGAGATGTTGACGATGATACATTGATCCTTCCTCATTTTCTTTGCGAGTTTACAAGCAAAAGAAACCGCGTGCGATGATTCTAGGGCGGGAATAATTCCTTCTGTTTGGCATAAAAGTTGGAAGGCTTCTACTGCTTCTTCGTCTGTCGCACTGACATATTCTACTCTTTTGATATCATGCAAATGAGCATGTTCAGGGCCGATTCCGGGATAATCCAAACCAGCAGAAATCGAGTGCGCGTCTTGAATTTGTCCGTCGGAATTTTGCAGGAAAAAAGTTTTGTTGCCGTGTAGAACTGCAACAGAACCCTTGCTGATTGATGCAGAATGTTCGTCGCTTTCTAGGCCTTTTCCGGCGGCTTCAACGCCGAACATTTTTACTTTGTCTTTGAGGAATGGATGGAATAAGCCAATTGAGTTTGATCCACCACCGATGCAAGCAACCAAAGCGTCAGGCAATTTTCCCTCAGCTTTTTTAAACTGCACTTTTGCCTCTTTTCCAATAACTGAATGGAAGTCGCGAACCATTGTTGGATAAGGGTGTGGGCCAGTAACGGTGCCAAGCAAATAGTAAGTGTCGCGAGAATTGGCAATCCAATCACGCATCGCTTCATTAATGGCGTTTTTTAAACTTTTTGAACCAGTATTAACCGTTACTACTTCTGCTCCGAGCAACTTCATGCGAAAAACATTTTGTGCCTGACGCTCAACATCTTTTGCGCCCATGTAAATCACACAAGGCAAAGAAAAAAGTGCGCAAACTGTCGCGGTTGCTACGCCATGTTGACCAGCTCCTGTCTCAGCAATGATGCGCTTCTTGCCCATTCTTTTAGCAAGCAATATTTGTCCTAAGCAGTTATTAATTTTGTGCGAACCGGTGTGATTGAGCTCGTCACGTTTAAAATAAATTTTTGCACCATTTTCCCCTTCGGCCATTTTTTTAGTGAGTTGTTCAGCCAGATATAGCGGGCTTGGACGACCAACATAATGTTTCAAATAGTAAGCAAGTTCTTTCTGAAACTCAGGATCTTTTCTGGCTTTCGCGTAGGCGGCTTCAAGTTGCAAGACAGCTGGCATCAAACTTTCAGCGACATATTGGCCGCCGAATTGGCCGAAATTCTTTTTCATATTTAAGTATAGGGATAAGGAGTTAGGCGAACGTTGGGTGAAAGTTGAAAATATGCAAGACGAGTATGTGAACAGTTTCTTAGATCTTGGCCTTAGCGAGGATCGATTTTAAAGCGACGCACTAACTTTTCCTCACCGTCCTTGTGAAGGCTAGGATCAAAAAAATGACGCAGATCTATTTCTTTGTTTTTTCCAGTTGACATCCCACTTCACCTCCACAAATTTCCGTACTTTCCCAAATATTTCCTAATTATCCCGTGGCTTTATTTCTCTCAACCTTCACAAACAAAATCGACGCCAAGGGTAGGGTATCAGTGCCCGTGCAGTTCCGCGCGTCTTTGGTGAATGAGAGTTTTTCGGGAATGGTAGTTTATGAGTCCTTCATCAATGACTGCGTCGAAGGCTGCGATATTGAGCGCATAAAAAAACTTTCTGAATCAATCGATAATCTAGATCCATTTTCTGAAGAGCGTGACGCCTTTGCTGCTGCGGTTTTGGGCGGCTCTGTTCAACTTTCTATTGATGGCGATGGCCGCGTAATTTTGCCGGAAAACCTACTTAAAAAACTGAAGATAAAATCAGAAATTACTTTTGTTGGTAAGGGCTCAACTTTTGAAATTTGGGAACCAAAGAAGTGTGAGTTATACATGGCTCAAGCCATGAAAGATGCGAAGACTAAGCGCAAGTTATTGAAGGTTGCGAAATGAGTCATCAGCCAGTTCTTCTCAAAGAAGTAATAGCAAATTTAAAACCAGAAAAAGATGGAACATATCTTGATGGCACTTTTGGTGCTGGCGGCTACTCCCGCGCTATTCTTGAAGCGGTGCAGTGCAATTTATTTGCCATTGATCGTGACGAAAGTGCAAAAAAATTTGCTGAAAAATTAACAAAAAATTTTCCGGACCATTTTGTTTTTTTACCGGGAAAATTCTCTGAAAGTGAAAGGCTTCTAAATGAACAAGATGCTCCGAAGCTGGATGGAATGGTTTTCGATATCGGTGTTTCTTCAATGCAGCTTGATGACAGATCGCGAGGATTTTCTTTTGATTCCGAAGCAAAACTCGACATGCGCATGGATCAAAATTCTTTCCCGAGTGCTTTTGAAGTAGTTAACGAATCTAGTGAGAAAGATCTTGCGCAGATAATTAAAGAATTTGGCGACGAGCCAAAAGCGCGTCAGATTGCGAAAAAAATTATCGCCGCGCGCGCGGTAAAACCGATTAATACTTGTCAGGAGTTAGCGCAAATAGTTCGCTCACTTTATTACGGTTATTCGAAGACTGATCCATCAACTAGAACTTTTCAGGCTCTAAGAATTTTTGTGAATCAAGAATTAGAAGAGCTCAAGGCCGCATTGGCTTCATCCCTTACTTTACTTAAAAAAGGCGGACGTCTTGTTGTCGTTTCTTTTCACTCACTCGAAGACTCTATCGTCAAAAATTTTCTTAAAGAAGAGTCTGGTTTAAGCCAAACATTTTCGCGCTATCAGCCGATTTCAGAGCAGCAAAATTCGTCCAAAAACTTTCATGTATTAACTAAGTCAGCAATTTCTCCGACTGCGGAAGAAATTGCTGCAAATCCTCGTGCGCGTTCTGCCAAGATGCGTGTGGCGGTAAGAATTTAACAATGAGCAATAAAAAATTTTACCTAACCAATTCAGCGTTAATTTCTGGAATCATTCTCAGCATTATTTTGATGTTTGTGGTGCAGTTCAAAGTTGAATCTCTGCAAGATGAAATCGCTAATGCTGAAAATGAAATCGCTTCTTACCAAGACCAAATTCAGTTTTTGGAAGTGGAGTGGGTTTATTTAACTAGGCCGGAAAGGCTGCGTACTCTAGCTGCAAACTACTTACAAAATAACGGCTATGCCTTGGCGAGTCAGATTAAGAATGTAGATGATCTGGAAAAATATTACTTAGCGACTTACGAAAAAACTGAAGTAGACAAACTGGCTTTAGGCGATGAGAGTAAAGAAGCGCCAACGATTTCCTTTTAAGAAATTCATTTAATTTAGTCCCAATATCTATCACCCAATTTGGCTGCGCGCCTTTTTGTTGGGTGCTCATTTATCGCTATTCATGAATCTATTCCGTAAGAAAAATATTCACGATCTCCTCGAAGATAGTAAAAAAAATACCCTTAAAAAAACTTTGAATGCCACCGATCTTGTTATGATCGGTATTGGCGGAACTGTTGGCACTGGAATCTTCGTTGTTACCGGAATTGCCGCGGCAAAATATGCCGGGCCTGCAATTGCTATTTCTTATTTAATCGCTGCTTTGGCCTGTGTTTTTGCCGCTCTTGCTTACGCAGAACTCGCTTCAATGGTTCCTCTTGCTGGCAGCGCTTACACTTATTCCTACGTCGCAATGGGAGAGTTTGTTGCTTGGATGGTCGGCTGGATTTTGATTTTGGAATATGAGGCGGCGGCTTCAACTGTTGCCTCGGGGTGGTCGGGATATGTCATAGGAATTCTGAAGTCTGCGGGGATTATTATTCCTGAAATGCTCACAAAAACTCCCGATGAAGGCGGACTAATTAACTTGCCGGCGGTGCTCATTATTTTTTTCATCAGTGGAATGCTTTATCGCGGAATGAAACAGGGCATAACTCTGAATCGTTTTTTAGTCGGGATAAAGTTGGTGGTAATTTTCACGTTTCTCATGATCGCAACTCCGCAAATCAAAACGGAAAATTTGGCAGACTTCATGCCCTTTGGAGTCAATGGAATTCTGATGGGGGCCGCTGTAGTTTTTTATGCTTACATTGGTTTTGACTGCATTGCTACTGCCGCGGAGGAGTGTAAAAACCCCAAACGAGATTTGCCGATTGGAATCATCACTTCACTATTTGTTTGCATGATTCTCTACACCTCGGTTTCTTTGGTGCTTAACGGAATTTCTCATTATTCTAGCCTCAATAATGCCGAGCCAGTTGCTAAGGCATTGCGTGAAAATGGAAGTGCCATCGGATCATCTTTGGTAGCAACGGGTGCTGTTGCTGGGATAACTTCGGTATTATTAATTTTAATCTACAGCCAATCACGAATTTTTTTCGTGATGTCGCGAGATCTCTTGCTTCCTGGTTTTTTAAGCAAGCTTCATCCTAAATTTAACACTCCGCATTATTCGCTGATGTTAACCGCTTTCGTTGCTGCAACAATCGCCGGCTTTCTTCCTCTTGAGCTGCTTGGTCGCTTAGTAAGTATAGGAGCTCTATCCTCTTTTATGGTTGTAGCTATTGGCGTGATGACCTTAAGAGTCACTGATCCGAATGCGCATCGATCATTCAAATGTCCGATGGTTAATATTACCGCTCCAATCGCGATTTTAAGCTGCGGCTATCTGCTTTATACTTTGCTTGTTCAAAGTGGATTTTGGTTCTTGATGTGGCTTTCTCTTGGCTTTGTGGTTTATTTTTCTTACGGCTATCACAAATCTCCGCTAAGGAAAAAGAAGTAATTTGCTCTCAGGTCGAGCGGAGTTTAGGCCTCTAAAGTTTTATTCCCCAATTCTTGATTTACTTGGGATCGGCGGATCGATTTTTAGAAGACTTTGTTGAAGATCTCACGTTGCGGTACTGGAATTTTGATGCCGTGTTCTTGGAACTTTTTCCAAATACCAATCATCACTTCGCCCTTTGGTTTCATGCGCCCTTCAACAATGTCGTTGATCCAAAAATAAAGGGTAATCTTGATGTCATGCTCGCCAAAATTAGTGACAGAACATTCAATTTCTGGGTAGTTCAAGCAGCGTTGATTTTCTTTGGCGCTAGCAACCATAAGCTCGCAGGCTTGCTCCAAATCTGTGCCGTGAGCAACGCCGAGAATAATTTCAATGCGGGCGCGATTGTTAGAATAAGTCCAGTTCGTTACTTTATTGATGATGAATTCCTCGTTCGGAATCATGATTTCTTTGCCATCCATCGTTTCGACTAAAGTGTAGCGACCACCGAAATGCTTGATCGTGCCGTAAATATTTCCGTTATCGAGCTCAACAATATCACCGATCTCCACCGATTTTTCGAAAAGCAAAATAATGCCGCTGATAAAATTCGAGGCAATTTTCTGCAAACCAAACCCAATTCCGACACCGACCGCACCGCCTATTACCGCAAGAGTTGTGAGATCGACTCCAAAAGTTTTTAGCAAAACTATTAGAACAATCGCGTAGATTGTGATGTCGATGATTTTGCCAATGATGCCTTTAGTGCTTGTCTTAATTGATTTACTGCTATCGATGTAAGACCGGCTCTTGTGTCTGATTAATCCCGAAATCCAGAAGAGAGTGATCAAAACGATGACGGCTTTGATTATCAAATAAGCAGAAATTTTTACGCTTCCTATTTTGAAAGATAGCTCATCGAGATAGAGAATTGCTGGATCTAGCAGGTCAAAAATATTTAATAACAGAGCTGGCATCAAAAATAATCCGGCGACATTAGTGACGAAGCTGCTGCCAGAAGAAATGTGCAAGAAGCGTAAAAATAAAAATAGCGTGACTAATTTTATCGTGACCAAAAAGACGATAATTTCTTTAAAAAATTTTCCGTAAATTGAAAAGCCAATAGCAATGAAAACCAGTGATAGAGCTGGATAAAGCATTGGTATCACATATCGCGTGATTAGGCGATTTGCACCTAAATCGCGCTGTAAATTTTTACTAAGAATTTTGGCGAAGAAAAATTTTCGACTAAATTTGTAGCAAAAATAAGCGAGAATGAAGCAGAGAGTTAGCGAGAGAGATTGCCAGTAGAAACTTGGACTGGAAATGGTTTGCTCAATTACATCGAAGATTTTGTCGTAGTTCATTTTGTTTAAAATTTACCTTTCGACGCGCTCATTGTGCCTTCATTCTGAGCTTGTCGAAGCATGTTACTCCCCTTGGCCAGAGGTATATCCAGGCTTGCCGTCAAAGAGATACAAGCCTTCATATTTCACAAAATCAAATTTTTTCTCGTTTAGAATCGAGAGCATTTCGATGATGTCTTGATGCGAAATTTTCTTAGTTGCGTCGATGATTTCGTTGCTTGATTTACCAGTGATTCCCTTGCCGATAAAACGCAAAACAGTTAAGCCTTTTGAATAGTTAGGCATCATGTATTTATCTAGAAGAGGCCAGAGCAGAAGACCTTTCGCGCTGATCATTTTTACTTCTAACTTTTCACTCTCCATTTGTTTTAGAACATCAAGCAAATCAGAAAATTCTTTTGGCCAATCGAGGAATAAATCAAAGCCGATTAGCGATTTTATTTCAAGTTGTTGATTGCTAATTGTCGGCTTGTTTTCAGCTTGCTTAGGGCTTACTACTAGTTCTGCTAACTGGCTTGGCTTCTTACCTAAATTATCAATCACCGCAGCGGTAAATTCTTTCGTTCCAACTTTCTTTTTACTGGTCGCGGCATTGTAAATATCAGCAGTGTGAGTGCCATCCTCGATTGTTTTGTAGAGAGCGTTTCTGATTTTGATCGCCACCTCATTTTGACCGAGGTGAACTAACATCATTACCGCGGCGTGAATCAAGCCAGTTGGATTAGCGATATCTTGTCCAGCTATGTCTGGCGCGGATCCATGTATTGCTTCAAACATGGCATAATCTTTGCCGATATTTGCCGATCCGGCTAGGCCCACAGAGCCAGAGGTTTCTGCGACTACGTCAGAAATAATATCGCCGTAAAGATTCATTGTCACAATCACGTCAAAAATTTCTGGCTTAGCGGCAAGGCGCGCAGTTCCTATGTCTATGATGTAGTGATCATTTTTAATTTCGGGATATTCCTTCGCGATTTCGTCAAAAACTTTATGAAAAGTACCGTCGGTCATTTTCATAATATTATCCTTGGAAAAACAGCTTACCTTCTTGCGATTATTGGCGACGGCATATTCAAAAGCGTAACGAACAATTTTTTCACAACCCTCGCGAGTCACGAGTTTTAAGCACTCGTAAGTTTGATCAGTTTGGCGATATTCAATTCCAGCGTAGAGATCCTCTTCATTTTCACGGACGATAACCACATCCATCTTTGGAAATTTTGTAGTGATGAAAGGATGAAATGACGAGATAGGACGAACATTGGCGAAGAGTCCTAGTTTTTTGCGTAGAGTCACATTTAGACTTTTGTAACCACCGCCTTGCGGAGTAGTAATTGGCGCTTTGAGCAAAACACGAGTGCTATTCAAATTCTCAAAAGCCGATGGCATCAAGCCAGAGTTGAAGCCTTTTTCATAAATATTTTTACCAACTTCGATGATGTTGATTTCAATATTTGAGCCGGCCTCACGCAAAATTTCTAAAGTGCTGTCCATGATTTCCGGACCAATGCCATCTCCGTAAGCAACCGTGATTTGTTTCGTCATTTTAGATTTTGATTTTAGGTTTCTGATTTGCCGATCTTTCTAAGCACAACATTCAATCATGCAATTCGACGCACTAGAAATCCAAAAAATTATTGAAGAAAAACGTCTGATTTTTGGTAAAAAAATCGAAGAATTTTTGATGAAAAAATTAATCAGATTTTTTGCTTTTTGCGGCAAGGTTTTTGCGGCTAAACCCACTGCTTTATTTGGCTCGATCATCATCATTGCAGCAAGTATTTTAGCTCAATCATCTCGTGACTTAGGGCATGATTCTGCAACTTATTTAGAAATCGCCGAAAAAATGCTTGCTGGCGGTAAATATTATTACGATTTCTTTAAGTCTAATTTGCCGCTGAGTTTCTTGCTGACGATGATTCCGGTTTTATTAGCTAAGTTTTTTGATTTTAACCAAATCGTTAGCGCAGAAATTTTCTGGAATTTGCTTGGAATTCTATCGATTTATTCTTCGAATAGAATTCTTCTGCGATCAAGATTTGCGAAGGATCCCGCTGTTTTAAATTTAATCATCCTGACTTTTGCCGCCGGATTTTTCTGGCGTGTTTTTACTCTGCAGTTCAATGAATTTGGCACCAAAACAACATACCTGCTTGCCGCTGTTTTTCCTTATATTTCTTATCATTTACTCGATGAGGCGAATCTCAAAAAATCCGATCAGATTTTAATCGGCATTTTAGCCGCGTTGCTTTTCTGTCTTAAGCCACATTACGGGATTTTTGTCATCACTTTTGAGTTGGCAAAAATGCTCAAACTGCGCAGTTTTTTCTCTGTTTTTTGCTTAAGAAATTACGTTACTTTGGCGCTGCTGATTTGTTATTTATCTGCTCTTTTTCTATTCTTTCCTGACTATATCAGCAATATTTCAAAGCTTGCTTCAGCCTACTACGGCAATTCTCGCAGTCTTACCCTTTACGTATTTACCCGCGATCTATTCCCGATTTTTTTGCTAATAATTCTCTGCTTCGATTTATTAAAAAAAGAAGAGATTGCGCGCCGTTTATTTTTACCAATCGTCGCTGCTGCTTTTTTAGTATTGTTAGAATTGATCGGCGGACTTGATCAACGTTTTGTTTTCTATTCTTTGTCTCTGCCGCTGATTGCTTTGACGATTATTTTTTTATGCAGAAATAATTTTGTTAATTGGCGTCGTGACGGACTTCTTTTGGCTTCAATTTTATTGTTACCGCAAGCTGATCCGCAAAGCACCTTCTTCGTTTTAACAAATGTTTCGTGTTTTTGGATGATATTTCTTCCGATTATTTGGAAGAAAATTAATCGCGTTGAAAAGCTTTGTTTTATTACTCTTGTGCCACTTACGTTTTTTTCGTTGCTCAACTCAGATCTAGAGAGAATATCCCTTGCAGTTTCGACAATTATTTTGGTTTTTATTCTGTTTCTGGGTCAGAAATTTTATCAAAAGAAAGAGTTGTCGCGACTCTCTGCTTGCTCGGTTTTTTTGGTTTTGTCTTACTTAATTAGCCTTCATATCGCATCAATTTTTGATCTAAAAACCTATTACGAATATCATAAATTCAACTCGCCAACTCATTTTACTTCAGAGATGGTTAAGGTGATTAAGTACTACAGCAATAAGGACGAATCGGTTGTTTCTATCGCCCCACTAATCCCAGGAACTTATCCCATGATTACATATGCTGGTAAAAAAAATGAACTTCCCTTCTTGCAATATGGATCTCTTTTTGAACAGATTGACGGTAACAATAAAACTGATTTAAAATACGTAATATCTAGGCTGAAAGAGCAATTAAAATCTCCAAATAATAAATTAGTTTTTGTCGAAATCTGGCGCCAGATCGATGATAAAAAATGCTCAATTAAGTTTCTCGAATATTATTTCCGCGATGCAGAATTCAAAAAAATATTTTTAGAGAATTATGTTTTTCTTACTCGAATTACCGAGATAACTAAACTATCGGGAGGCCAAGAAGAAATTGATCGCGATGCGGAAGTTTACATTAGAAAATAAATCACTTTTTATCCCATGTGCAGTGATTTTTTTGCTCAGCATTTTCTTGCGTTCTCTGATCGATATTGGTCCAGATACCGGAATTTATTTGAGTCTCGGCAAAAAAGTCGCGGAAGGAAAAAGATATTATTACGACTTTTTTGAGAGTAATTTTCCGATCTCGTTTTATTTTTACGCCCTTGAATATCGACTTTCCACGCTGCTTCATATTGATCCAATCATCACTTCTGAAATCGTCATTAATCTACTCGCTTTAGCATCAATTTCTTGGTCGGCAAAAATTCTGGCGCAAAGCGAAATTTATCAAAATAGAGCGCATTACAATCTGATCATCATCGGATATTTTTTGGGATTTTTTCTGCGACCGCTTGCCTTACAAATGGGCGAATTTGGCACGAAAACCAGCTTTCTGCTTTTGTTATTATTTCCCTATATTTCTTACTCATTTCCACGGCGATTAAGTTTTTCTAAGAAAGATTTAATCGCTCGCGGATGTTTGATTGGGCTAATGCCGTGCTTTAAGCCTCATTACTTAATTTTTCCGCTAGTAATTGAGTTTTACAAATTTTGGCAAAGAAAATCCGTTAGTTTTTTCTTCGAATTTGACAAGTTGCTCGCTGTACTGATCTACACATCCTACTTATTTTGGATGCTAAAATTCATGCCAGAATTTTTTGAATTCATGGTGCCGATGTGGGCAAAGATTTACGGCTCTTACGACAATAATGCGATTTTTTTAGGAAATTTTTTACGATTAATTGCTGCCCATATTGGGCCTTTTGCTTTTAGTTCTTTGATTTTTTCGCGCTTAAAACCAGATGAGAATGACAAGATTTTACTGCTTTTTTTCTCTGCATCTCTGCTGCTCTTTATTCTAGAGAATAAGATGACGATCGACCAATCGGTAATTTTCTACGCCGTTAGCGCCATCTGTGTTTTGAAGTTTACTTCCGACTTGATTGCCTCAAGAAAAATAATTTTTTCTGAGAATAAATTTATCATCATCTTACTGCTTTTTCTTCCGCTTTTTGATTTGGGAATTTTCCCTGCGGCAATTTTTGGCTTAAGTGGATTCGCCAGCTCTTGGTGGCTTATTGCGCCGATTATTTTGATTCGTCATCCAAGAATCTTGCTGATTTACTCGGTGCTACTTTTCTTAGCTGTGATGGTGATGAAGTATTACGGTGCTTGGCCTTATATCGCATTTAATCTCACTGCCTTGTTCGGGATTTTGTTTTTTTATGAGAGAAAAATTTATGCAAAAATTTCTGAAAAATTCTCAGTTTTTTCCATTTTTTTAATTACCGCTTCGATCTCGAGTTTGTTTCATCTTTATCTTTATAGCGCGGTTGAGTCGGTGGTTCACAAAGATAATTATAGTTTCCCCAACAAGATGTCAGACATGATTAATTACTACGCTAAAGAATTTGCGCCGGCAAAAGAGGACGGAATATTAATGATTTCAGAGGGTAATGGTTTTAATTTTTCACGATTAAATTATTTGCATAAAGAAAATCGTCAAAAATTCCACATCGCTTCTATGCAGGCTAATTTTGGATCTGCTGGCAATAGCTCAATGTTTAACATCGAGAATCGAGATAGAATTTTTGTTAGTTATTATCTTTTTGATGACATCAGAGCCGCGTTAAAAAATCCGCAGACTAAAATAGTTTTTGTCAACAATGCTACAGACCTTTTCAACAAGAGCGAGGGATGTCTTATTGGCGCATTGGAATATTATTTTCTTGATCAGAGTTTTAGAAAATTTTTCTTCAAAAATTTTCGTTTCGAAAATCATGTGATCATTAATCATGAGGTTGAGGTGATGAAAAATATTCCGCTTATTACTGGCGTGAAGCCAAGTATTTTTGACCAAGTTACCAAATCAAAAAAACAGGTTTTGCATGATTTTGAAATCTATGTTCGCAAATAAAAAAGTTATTTCTCTACTTGTCGGGGCTTTTGCTGAACTTGCTTTCGCGCCATTTCACTTTTTTCCAGCGGCAATAATTTCCTTCTCGGTTTTTTATTTTTTACTCGAGAAAATTGAGAAGAAAAAAGAAGTTTTTTGGCTGGGATTTGCTTTCGGATTCGGACATTTTCTTGCTGGAATTTATTGGATTTCTATCTCACTTCTTGTTGATGCTAAGCAATTTGCCTGGCTAATTCCCTTCGCGCTGACCTTGATTCCATCAGCTCTAGCTCTTTATGTGGCACTATTTGCACTCACCTACAAGTTTTTGATTGATAAATTTAATCTAAAAATAACTTACCAAAAAATTCTTCTCTTTGCTCTCTGCTGGCTATTTTTTGAGGTGTTGCGCTCAAATCTTTTTTCAGGATTTCCGTGGAATTTACTCGGCTATATTTGGCTATTCGATGTTCATTTCGCACAGCTTGCTTCGGTTTTTGGCGTCTACGGACTAACCATTTTTGCAGTACTGGTTTCGTTATTGCCGATTTTGTTTTTGCAAAAAAAATCTTCGCGTGGAGACAAAATTTTTGCCGGAATAATCGTTACTTTTTTATGCGGAAATTTGCTTTTTGCACATTTTTATATCGACGAGACAAAAATTGTTAATGATCACGAATCAAAGATTCGCCTAGTTCAAGCCAATGTTAAACAAGAGTTGAAATGGGATGAGCGCGAGAAATTAAAAGATTTTTTTCGTCAGATCGAGCTTACTAACGCAGAAAATTCAAAAAATATTAAAGCGGTGATCTGGTCGGAAACATCTGTGCCTTACGTCATTGACGAAAATCCAATTTTAATTGCCCACCTACTCAAAGCAGTGCCAGAGAACGCCGTGTTAATTACGGGTGGATTGAGGCTAGAGAAGAAGAATGTTTGGAACAGTATTTTTGTAATTAATGAGAGAGGCGTTTTGGAGCATTACGACAAACATCACCTTGTTCCATTTGGTGAGTACGTTCCCTTGCGGGAATTATTGTCATCTTTATTCCTAGGAAATGTTGTTGATGGCATTACTGGAGGTGGAGTTGGATTCAGCTCTGGTGAAGGTCCGAAGACTTTAATAACGGATAATTTCTCCTTTTCTCCTTTGGTTTGTTACGAAGTAATTTTTTCTGATGAGGTGGTGGATAGAAACAATCTTCCGGATATGTTTGTTAACCTGACCAATGATGCATGGTTTGGAAATAGTAGTGGACCTTACCAACATTTCGACATGTCCAAAATGCGCGCAATCGAATATGGAATTCCGTTAATTCGCGTAGCAAATACCGGTATTACAGCTTTGGTTGATCCATTTGGTCGAGTCGCTAAACAAATCGATTTGAATCAAACTGGGACGATTGATGTCGATCTAATTAAAAATTCTAGAACTACTATTTACGCAACCTATTGCTACCTGCCACTGCTTTTGTTACTTGCAGCCATGCTTTGCTTCTTAACATTTTCATCACACACACAATGGAAATTAGAAAAATTACCCCAATCGATAAACACATCTCCAAAAAATTAAGGCAGTTTCGCTGCGCCGCTGGCATCAGTCAAAAAAAACTTGGAGAGCTTACCAATATTAGTTTTCAGCAAATTCAGAAATACGAAAAAGCTCAGAACCGTATTTCATCGAGTAGGCTGTTTGAATTTTCTCAGTTGTTGAAGCAGCCAATCTCAGGCTTTTTTTGCTATCTCGAATCAGACCAAGGTCACTATGGTTATGATTTTAAAAGCGAAAACCAACTGCTGAAGGATGTGAAAGATGGCGATAAAGAGCTGCTTCCATTAATTCGCTCTTTTAAGCGCATCGAAAATAGTCAAGTAAAAAAATATCTACTGTCACTAATCGTCTCAATTTCCAAGCCGCAAAATAAAAAGATCAAACTCTAAGCGACCTTCTTTTTGATCAATTAACTTTCGAATGAAGTTAGTGACTTAACGGGGAAGTGATTACGCTCCGGTTTGACCTCGGCAACATTCTTCTTTTTGCGACGACGACGACGGTCGCGCTTAACTTTACGAACCTTGGTAGAATCGACAACGAGTCGATGCTTGATGTGTGAATCAACTATTTCTTCGAATTCTTTTGCGTGACCAGAAAAGAAATGATCAGCGCCGTGAACCATTTGATAAACTACGGAAGCGCCATCTCTTGCTGCGAGTTTTTCAGATAATTTTGCTGAATCAGCTTCTTTGGTGATGTCATCTTTTCCACCTTGAACTATTAGGCCGGAAGATGTGCAAGGCACGATGAAATTAAAATCATATTTTGTAGCTGGCGGAGCGGCAAGAATGTAATTTTCAAATTCTGGTCTACGCATAACAAGCTGTAGAGCAATCCATGAGCCAAAGGAAAAGCCACCAATCCAATATTCAGTAGCTTCCATATTTTGATCGTGAAGCCAATTTGTAGCAGCTGTAGCGTCTAGAAGTTCGCCGAGCCCATTGTCAAACTTTCCTTCTGATCTTCCTACGCCACGAAAATTTATGCGCAAAACAGAGAATCCGTTAGAGACAAAAGTTTTGTAAATATTGTAAGTGATTTTGTTATTCATGGTGCCGCCATGAAGTGGGTGAGGGTGCAGCACCAAAGCTACCGGAGCTTTGGGGTTAATGTTCTGATGATAACGCCCTTCAATTCTTCCAGCGGGGCCACTAATGATTACTTCAGGCATTAGTTAGTTTTGTCCCATTGAACTGGTTTTTGTTCACCATCTACAACCAACTGGTTTGAACCGGCATATTTTGCCGCCATGTATTTGCCGTGTCCGGCATGAACTCCGTAGTAATAAACTGGCTCAATTTCCTTGTCGTTAAATTTTCTTTTAGCGACGTTCTTAACGCGGTTCTTCGGATTGTTCTTAGTACCCATTGCTTTAGCGAGATTTTTTAAGTTGGAAAAAAATGAAGGGCGCGCAAAGTAGGAATCAATCCTCCAAAATCAAGTTTTAAAAAATGCCTAAATTCAACCGCTTAAAAGATTGTGTTGTTACCAATAAAAACGTGGTCATTCGCGTAGATATCAATGTTCCGATGAGTGACGGAAAAATCGATGATGACACTCGAATTAAAGCCGTAATTCCAACGCTTAAATATCTCGCTGAAAACAAAGCAAAAGTGATCGTGATTTCACATTTTGGTCGTCCAGAAGGAATGGTAGATCCTTCAATGTCAATCAAACCTTTAGTTGCTCACGTTCAGGAATTGCTTGGCTCAATCAAGGTTAGTTTTGTTGATGATTGTATTGGCGAGAAAGTAATAAAAGCCGTTGAAGCCATGAATTACGGAGAGGTAATCATGTTGGAAAATCTACGCTTTTACAAACAAGAAACCAAAAACGATCCAGAATTTTCACGCAAATTAGCAAGTCTTGGAAATCTCTACGTGAATGACGCATTTTCTTGTTCGCACCGCGCCCACGCTTCGATCACAGGTATTCCGGCGATTTTAAAATCAGCTGCTGGATTTCTGATGGAAGAAGAATTGGACGGCCTAACTAATCATTTAGAAAATGCCAAAAAACCGATGATGGCAGTTGTTGGTGGAGCAAAAGTTTCAACAAAATTAGATTTGCTAAACTCACTCTCAAAAAAAGCGCAAACCATTGTGGTTGGTGGTGGTATGGCCAATACATTTCTTTATGCTTTGGGAAAAAATATTGGAAAATCTCTGTGTGAAAAAGATCTAAAAGAAACAGCTTTAGAAATTCTGAAAAGTGTGCGAGTTCTTCTTCCGACCGATGTCGTTGTTGCCAAAAAATTCCAACAAAATGCGCCGTGCCGAACTGTTTTGGTTGATGAAGTTGCTGATGACGACATGATTCTCGACATCGGCGCGGCAAGTAGCACCAAGATTGCCGATGAGCTAGCGAAGCATCAAACTTTAGTTTGGAATGGGCCACTTGGCGCTTTCGAAATTAAGCCTTTTAACATCGGAACTGAAAGTTTCGCACGTACTGCGGCAGATCTTACTGAAGCTGGAAAATTAATTTCGGTTTCTGGCGGCGGAGATTCTGTTTCTGCTCTTAACTCAATTGGTTTAGCAGAAAAATTTACTTACATCTCAACTGCTGGCGGAGCATTTCTTGAATGGTTAGAGGGTAAGGATTTGCCAGGAGTAGCGGCACTTTCTATTCCTCATTCATAATCAGGGTTCTCTCTTCATTGGTCTCCAAATCTTTGACCTGAATTCTTGTTCCGCCCGCGATCGATTCCATGAATAAAACTTTTACGGTACGATAATTGTCGATTTTGGAATCGTAGAATTGAATCACCAAACCTTCTCGCACCAGGTTTCCTTCGCCGATTTCAATTCCGGCTTTATTGTCGAAATCGTATCCGTTCCAGGCTAGTGTTGGCTTAATGGTAAGAAAAAAAATTGCTGCGATAGCAAGAAGTAGTGGTTTGGTTTTCATGGTTGACTTTTGTTGGTGTTGTGAATTTGATGCGCGCCCCTTTCGCAGGGGAACGTGGTAAGATTTTGCTACATTACTTACTTTCAAGAAATTTTATTCGGGGCGTAGCGCAGTCTGGCTAGCGCACCTGGTTTGGGACCAGGGGGTCGGGAGTTCGAATCTCTCCGCCCCGACCAAAATTTCTGCTTAAGTTGATCGCTTGAGGCGAGCTTTCTCTATAATTCTTGATCGAAGTATTTTTACGCCTCGCCAAGAAGATGTCTTAAATACGCCACAGCCGAGTTAGCTTAGCGAAATTTCCCTGCTCAGAATGAATCTCAAAGAAGTTTGCGATTACAGATTCCCTGCGACTCTTGCTGATGCTGTTGTTAAAGTTGATAAAAAATTCTCCAAATCAAAATTTCTAAAAAATTTTTTAAAAGAAATTCGGGCTAAGAAAGAGCCCAAGCAAATTTACGAACTTTGCTCAAAAAAGGCGATGAGTCAGCGCTGAAGCTCATCGACATCGATTTGTAATAATCTGTCAAAAAAATTTATGATCGAAAACTTTTCTTTACAAAAAGAGTCGGTAAAAATTTCACATAAAATGAAGTTTGATTTTAGCCTGCGCAATTAAGTTCAGGCGAAGAAAATCAGACTCGAATATCCCGTCTACTTTCTTAAGAAGAACGGTTCTCACACAAAAAAATTTTTCAAATCACAACCAGAAATTTCGCTGAATGGGTTTTTAGTTTTTCTAAAAAACATTTTTTTTGCGATCTTTCGACCAGAAAACATAATGCTGGAAAGCGCCTGATTTCACTGGTTGCAAATGGCTTTGAGTTTCAAAAACTTCAATTTGACTTAATCTAAAAATGACAGTTACAACCCCTGAGCAAAAATTCGTTTATTCTTTCGGCGACGGTAAATCTGAAGGCGACGCTTCGATGAAAAGTCTTCTTGGTGGCAAAGGCGCCAACCTTGCAGAAATGTCTAAAATGGGTTTGCCAGTTCCCCCTGGATTTACAATTACCACGGAGTTCTGTGATTTTTATTATAAGAACGACAAGAAATTTCCTGATTCTTTGAGAAAAGAAGTTGCGGTTGCGCTCGCACAAATCGAAGAAAAAATCGGTGCAAAATTTGGCGATGAAAAAAATCCCCTACTTTTCTCTGTTCGCTCCGGCGCTAGAGCTTCAATGCCTGGCATGATGGATACAGTTTTGAATTTGGGCCTAAACGACAAAACAGTTTTGGGTTTAGCAGAAAAATCCGGCAATCGTCGTTTCGCTTTCGACTCTTACCGTCGCTTCATCCAAATGTATTCGAACGTTGTTCTTGGTTTTGATCACCACAATTTCGAAGTGATTTTGGACGAGAAAAAACATGAATTTGGCGCTTCTGCCGACACAGATTTAAGTACGGAAAATCTCGAAGAAATTGTCGCTCTTTTTAAATCTGAAGTGAAAAAAGAATTAGGTTTTGATTTTCCACAAGATGTGAATGAACAGCTCTGGGGCGCGGTTGAAGCGGTGTTTGCTTCTTGGATGAATAATCGCGCAATCGTTTACCGCCAACTAAACGACATCCCCGCCTCTTGGGGAACCGCGGTTAATGTGCAATCGATGGTTTTTGGAAACATGGGAGACACTTCGGCAACAGGAGTGGCGTTTACTCGCAACCCCTCAACTGGCACGAAAGAACTTTACGGCGAATATTTAATCAATGCCCAAGGCGAAGATGTTGTTGCAGGAATTCGCACTCCGCAATCAATCACCAACTCAGGCAAGAAGCAGCTCAACTCCGTTCTTCCTTCAATGGAAGAAGCCATGCTTGATGTGTTTTTAGAACTCGAAAAAATTTATAAAAAACTCGAGCTGCATTATCGCGACATGCAAGATATCGAATTCACCGTGCAAAATAAAAAGCTGTGGATGCTACAGACTCGTAACGGCAAACGTACTGCTCACGCTGCAGTAAAAATCGCTGTCGACATGGTTGAAGAAAATTTGATCAGCAAAAAAGAAGCTTTGTTGCGCATTGATCCATCAAGTCTTGATCAACTTCTGCACCCAACTCTCGACCCAAAAGCAAAAGTTCAAGTTATTGCGAAAGGTCTTCCGGCCTCTCCAGGCGCAGCTTCTGGCATCGTTGTATTTTCTTCGGCCGAAGCAGAAAAAAAATCAGAAAATGGCGGAAAAGTTATTTTAGTTCGCGTTGAAACTAGCCCTGAAGACATCAAGGGAATGCATGTTTCGCAAGGAATTCTCACCGCTCGCGGTGGCATGACATCGCACGCGGCCGTTGTGGCGCGTGGCATGGGAACGCCTTGTGTTTCTGGCGCATCTGGTCTTCACGTTGATCAAGTTGGTCAATTTTTTACCGCAGGTGGCGTGAAAGTGAAACAAGGCGACATCATTACCATCAACGGTTCAACCGGTGATGTGATTCTTGGTTTGGTGCCAACTTTGAAGCCGAATCTTTCTGGTGATTTCGAAACAATCATGAAATGGGCCGATGAAGTTCGCGTGCTTCGAGTTCGTACAAATGCTGAAACCCCACTTGATTGCCAAGTGGCGCGCGACTTCGGTTGCGAAGGTATTGGTTTGTGCAGAACTGAGCACATGTTTTTCAGTGAAGATCGCATTATTTCTGTGCGCGAAATGATTTTGGCGGAAACGCTTGAAGGTCGTAAAAAAGCCCTCGCGAAATTGCTGCCAATGCAGCGTAAAGACTTCGTCGAGATCTTCAAAATTATGGCCGGATTACCGGTGACGATTCGTCTTCTTGATCCTCCTCTTCACGAATTTTTGCCGCATAAAGACAGCGAAATCGCTGAAGTTGCAAAAGCCGTTGGCGTTGATGTTGGTTACGTCAAACACCGTATCAGCCAACTTCACGAACAAAATCCAATGCTTGGCCACCGCGGTTGTCGCCTCGGAATTTCTTATCCAGAAATCTACGAAATGCAGGCGAGAGCAATTTTTGAAGCCGCTTCAATCGTTAAGAAAGAGACCGGTAAAGACGTTCTTCTGGAAATCATGGTGCCGCTAGTTGCGACTAAAAAAGAGCTGCAAATTTTGAAATTATTGATCGTTGCAACCGAAAAATCCGTCGAACAAGAAACCGGCGCGAAGCTAAATTACATGGTTGGCACGATGATCGAGCTTCCAAGAGCAGCGCTACTCGCCGACCAAATCGCCGAAGAAGCAGAATTTTTCAGCTTTGGAACAAATGACTTAACCCAAACAACTTTCGGATTAAGCCGCGACGATTCCGCCAGCTTCCTGGGTCATTACCAAAAAGCCGGAATTTTAGAAAAAGATCCCTTCGCCGAACTAGACCAAGAAGGGGTAGGCGCATTAATCAAAATCGCTGTCGAAAAAGGGAAGGCAACTCGCAAAGACATCAAACTAGGAATCTGCGGCGAACACGGCGGCAACCCCGCATCAATCGAATTCTGCCACAAAGCAGGCTTGAACTACGTGAGCTGCTCACCTTACCGAGTTCCGATTGCAAGATTAGCAGCGGCTAGAGCTGGGTTGTAAATTTAATTTTTAAGTATGTTGGTAGCTACAAGTAAAGACGGAGTTAAGAGGCGAGTACTCTACAATGAAGAGGTTATTCTTGTTGATGGAAGTGACAGTCTATCATTCAAGATTAAAGATCCGATTTTTGCTGGAACATTTAATTTTATTTTTTCGGATGAAGGTGAGGAACTAAAGTTGACAGGAAGCTCTAGTGATGATGGTAATATTTTAAATATTACTCTTCACAAGTGGGACAATTCCCTAGGGGCGGAAATTACCGACCCTGTCGAAACTGTCGCCTCAAATCAAAAAAGAATTTGGATTAAGTTTAGAACTTTTGCTAACAAGAAAAGTTCTTTAAGAAGCTTTCACCTAACTGTTTGGGTGGAGGAATAAACTATGGCGAAAAAGAAAGAGATAACTGGAGTTGGTATTTCATACACACAACCAAGCGATATCATAATTCATTTTATTGAAGATGGTCAATTGGAAGCGATTGCAAAGTCAAATAATCTACTAGACTGGAAGACAACATGCTTAGCGTGCGTAGGTTACATATTAGGCAATATTTATGTAGTTGTGAATATTTTATCAAAGACTCCGTGGCTGTTTAAAACAGCGGATCTTTTGATTATTTGCCTTACTTTTGGAGCTTTAATTGTCGCTGCTATCACGGGAGTTATGTGGTCACTTGATAAAAGTAAAATTGATAAAATTCTTGAAAAGATTCGGTCAAGAAAACGTGGTGAACAGGTTTTCTGACTCAGGGGTAATCCGAAGAAAATATACCAATTGCAAGACTCGATCCCTTCCCGCTGGTTGAGCGAAGTCGAAACCAAGGGAAGGGGTTTGCGGGTTTCTCATCCTTGGTTTCGACTTCGCTCAACCAGCGGATAAGAAAGTTAAGCAGTGGATAAGAAAGTTTCGTTACGGATAAGAAATTTTAATATCGCAGCTAGATACAAATTTACCAACTAACCCAAGCTATTGCAGGAACCCCGTCTTAAATTAATCCAGCGACAATTACACTAATTACAAAACTCGATCCCTTCCCGCTGGTTGAGCGGAGTCGAAACCAAGGGAAGGGCCTCGGGGGTTTCTTATCCTTGGTTTCGACTTCGCTCAACCGGCGGAACAATTGAATTAAAGTAAATATTAAATGAGCTCTAAAACATTATTTCATTACACAACTTTTGAAGGCTTGAAAGGAATTTTAGAGGAGAATTGTTTCAGAGCTACTGATGCCTATACAACTAACGATTCTCAAGAGATAGTTCATGGAATTGAGCTGATTAAAAATTACTTAAAAAAGAGTAGAGAGAACGAAGCTATTAAAAAAGTAAGAGAATTTACCGATTATCTAATTGGCAAAAAAAGATCTGATAATCTTGCAAGTGGCATCTTCTTAACTTGTTTTAGTTCTTATGATGCAGCAGATGTAGATAAAGATTCTTATCATTTTAAGAACGGACTTCTGAGTCAGTGGCGTGGTTACGGGTTGAAGCAAGGTTACGCGTTGAAATTTGATTCTGACTTATTGCTGAAAGATTTTGAGAGTGAAAGCAGGGAAGATAAGAAGGATGCAGTTCATGCATCTGGCGATGTTACCTACTGCAATATGGAAGATTATTTGGATAAGGAGGATAACAAAAAGTCTTTTGACGAAATGACCAAATCAATCGGAAAGTTTAAGACAAAACCGAGTGGGTTCAGTGAAAGTCGGGAAGAACAACAATTATTCGAATCAATTTTGAAAATATGTTTTCATAATAAACACGAAGGTTTTAGCGAAGAGAGAGAGCATAGGGTGGTTAAAGCAATATGGGAAAACAAAGAAAGTATAAAAAACGATGTATTTTTCTACGAAGGTTGCGGTGGTTTAGTGAGGAGTTATGTGAAAATCTTGGAAGGTAAGCCAAGGATGGCATTGAAGGAGATTATAGTTGGGCCATCTCCCAATAAAGAGAGAAATAAGATTCAGATCGAAAGTTTTTTGAAACAAATTGGTTCTGAAATTCCCTCTGATGTTAAGGTTGAAATTTCTGCTACTCCGTTTGTTTAACCTCAGGGTAATCCAAGGACTGAGTAGGCAATTCAGGAGCGGCATAACAACTACAAAACTCGATCCCTTCCCGCTGGTTGAGCGAAGTCGAAACCAAGGGAAGGGGTTTGCGGGTTTCTTATCCTTGGTTTCGACTTCGCTCAACCAGCGGATAAGAAAGTTGTGCTACGGATAAGAAAGACAACATCTGTGAAACTAGAGCGGGAATGAGTCGGAGAAAGATTTCTGCAATCGGCGGCGAAGGCGGTGTTTTGGAATTATTAACTTAAAAAAGAAAAAGATGAAAAAGTTGTTTATTGTTTTTGTGCTTCTGTCTCTTGCCGGATGTGGAATAATCGGGAATGGGATAGTGATTTTTTGATCTTTAGTTTTGAGTGGGACTTGATCCCTTCCTGCCGGTTGAGCGGAGTCGAAACCAAGGGAAGGGGTTTGCAGGTTTCTTATCCTTGGTTTCGACTTCGCTCAACCAGCGGATAAGAAAGACAAATAGCGGATAAGAAAGTTAAGCGGCGGATAAGAATTAAACATCACACCAATCAAACCCACACTCACATGCCACACATGTATATTCTCGAATGTGCAGACAAATCATTTTACGTTGGAAGCACTATTGATCTCGAGCGCAGATTGTGGGAGCATCAAAACAAGCTCGGGGCGAAATATACTCAAAGACGGTTGCCGGTGAAGATGGTTTTTGTGCAAGAATTTGAGCGAGTTGATGAGGCTTATTTTTTTGAAAAACAGGTTCAGGGTTGGAATAGGAAAAAGAGAATTGCCCTAATAAATCGCGATCTTGATGCTTTGAAGGAATTGGCAAAATGTCGCAACGAAACCAATCACAAGACAGAATAAAAAACCCCGAATTTCTGCGATACGTAATTTGTGATTTACTCGATGAAGCTTCTAAAATCAGCAGATAAGAATGATTAAAAACCAAGAAGGGTCTTCACGAATTTGGATTAGAATGGAGCAAAAAGATGCGGTTAATTCAACTCTTAATAATTCTAACTAAAGAGCCCTGCGCTTAAAGAACCAAACAGAGAAGAATAGCGTCACGCAAGATATTAGCAGAAGCATTGAAAAATTATATTTTAGCAAATCGAAGCTCGCGCCTTTATTAAAAATCATTTGAGTGATTGTAACAAAATGATGAATTGGGTTGATGTAATCAGACAAAATTTGTAGCCATTCAGGCATGTTAAGAAATGGCGAAGAGAAGCCAGAAGTTAGAATTATTGGCATTAGAAAAAAGAACGATCCAAGAGTCGCTTGTTGCTGATTGCTTGATATTGAAGAGATGAACAGGCCAATTCCAACTATCGAAACCAGGTAAAGAAATATGCCAAAAAGCATAAAAATTACGTTGCCCTGGAAGGGAATTATTCGCGAGATGAGGAAAAATATTAGCACGCCTTGCGTCATTCCGATCAGCAGATTAGCGCCTATTTTTCCCAAGATTATTTCAAGCGGGCTCAGCGGCGAAACGATCAGTTGATCAAAAGTGCCAAGCTCTCTTTCTCTCGCGATTGAAAGCGAGGCAACGCCAAGAATTGAAGTGGAAAGAATTAAGCTCATTAGCGACGGAATAATGAACCACTTGTAATTGAGATTTGAGTTAAACCAGTTGCGATTATTGACCTCGCTTCGAATCTCTTCCTGATTGATTTCATGAATCTTGAATTCGGTTTTGCGAGTGATTGATCTCTGAATAATTTCCTGCAAATAACCAGACACGATATTGGCGGAATTTAGTCTTCTGCCATCGAGTAAAATTTGTATTTCTGCTGTTTTTCCGGCGGCGATTTTGCGTGAAAAATCAGGGGCAAAAACTATCGCGCCGATGACTTTTTGTTTGTCGATTAAGTTTTGAACTTCGTCGTAATTTTGCGTTGAAATTATCTTGGTAAAATATTCGCGCGACGCCGCCATGTCGGTAATAATCTCTCTGCTGTAAGAGCCTCGGTCTTGATCTAAGATGGCAATTTTGATGTTAAAAACATCGAGAGTTGCAACCGAAGAAAAAAGCAGAAGCTGAATCAATGGCGGCATAATCAAAGAGAAGCGCGATTTTGGGTCTTTCAGTAAAACTATTAGCTCTTTGATGATTAGCGCTTTGATTTTGATTAGGCTGGAAATCAGTTTCATTATTCGAGCGATTTTTTTGTTTTGCGCAAAACGCCAAAATAAATCGCCACGCTGATGAGAATAATTCCAAGAATATCAGGCAGAAGAATAGACCAATCATTGCCCATAAGAAACAGCGTGCGCATTGCGTCGATCAAATATTTTGCCGGAACAATATTGGTGATTATTCGCATAATTTGTGGCATGGTTTCAATGTCGTAAATCAAGCCAGAAAGCATAATTGTTGGCACCATCGAAATTAAAATTGCCGCCTGGGAAGCAACGAACTGACTTTTGGCGGATGTTGAAATTAGAAGGCCAAGACCAGTTGTGAGGATCAAATAAAAGAAACCGATGAGGGTAAAAATTATAATCGAACCTTTAAACGGCGTGTGAAAAAATATCATGATGCAGGCGAAACTAATGAAGAACGAGCCAAGCCCCAAAGCCAGGTAAGGCAAAATTTTTCCTAAAATAAGTTCATGAGTTGTGACCGGAGAGGAGATTAAATATTCCATCGAGCCGCGCTCCCAATCTCGCGCCACAACTAGTGCGGTGAGTAAAGTTCCGGCAATCGACAATACAAAGCCAATAGATCCGATGTTTAAAAGATGGTCGGCTTTTAGTGCTTCATTATACCAAACCCTTTGCGTTATTTCGATTTGTGGATCGAGTTTTACTCCATGTTTTGAGTTTTGATATTCGACATAAAGATTCATAATGGCTCGCACGTAATTCGTAGAGAAGCTTGCGGTATTTGGTTCGGAGCCATCTGTAGCTAAATAAACTGCGGCGATTTTTTCTTTTTCCAGTCTCTTGTTGAAGTCGGCGGGAATGATCAAAGTTGCACTTAATTTTTGCCCAAGAATTTCTCTTTCGGCCTCTTCATGCGAATCGGTAATTAGTTTTACTTCGACGAATTTTGAATTATTAAAAAAACTTATCAAATCAGCGCTAGAAGAGCTTTGTGCATCTTCATTAACAATCGCGATTCTGATTTTATTAGTGTCGATTGAAATGGCGTAACCAAAAACCAGAGTCAAAAAAACCGGAAGAGCGAAGGCGATTAAAAGCGCGCTTTTGTCGCGTTTAATTTGGATCACTTCTTTTTTTATTAGGGCTTTGATGCGAGTTGTGGATAGATTGAGCTTCATAAAATTTTCTCCACATCTTGTCTTTTTATCAGATCAACGAATACGTCTTGAAAGCTCGGATTTGCTAGCTTCTCGCTTCTAATAATGTCCTTCAATTTTTGCGGATTATCCTCGGCGATTTTCAAGCCTTGATAGATTATGGCCACGGTATCGCAATATTCTGCCTCGTCCATGAAGTGAGTTGTAACCATTACCGTAACGCCTTTTTGAGCCAGGGCATTAATATGAAACCAAAACTCGCGACGCGTTGCCGGGTCAACTCCGCTGGTTGGCTCGTCTAAAAATAAAACTTCAGGCTTGTGAAGCAGAGCGCAGCCAAGAGCAAGGCGCTGCTTGATTCCAAGCGGTAAGTTAAAGGCGTTAGTGTTGAGAAAATTTTCTAGATCAAGGCTTTCAACAACTTCGGCAATCGCCATTTTTGTTTCTGCTTTATTAAGAGAATAAACGCCGCAGAAAAATTGCAGATTTTGTAAAGTGCTTAACTCGCCATAAAGTGAAAATTTTTGCGCCATGTAACCAATTTTTTGGCGCGCCTCATTTGCTGAAGTGAGTAAACTTATTCCCGAAACATGAGCGATGCCAGAAGTAGGTTTTAAAAGGCCGCAGAGCATTTTAAATGTTGTGGATTTTCCCGCGCCATTCGGCCCTAAAAAGCCAAATATTTTTCCTGATTCGATTTGAAAATTGACGTTATTTGTAGCGGTAAATTCACCGAATTTTTTAGTTAGGCCTTGTGCTTCAATGACTATTTTTTTCTCACTTTCTTTTTTGTCGTAGCGGTTGGCGAGCTTAGAAAATGTTGGAAGTTTAAGGTTTAAAACTTCCAAAAACGAATCCTCGATTGTCGAAGGAATTTTGGTTATTTCATAATCAGAAGTGAATTTTGTTACGTCGTCATTTCGGTTGAGAATTCTGATTTGATCGCCTTGCAATACGGCATCTTCAATTCCTTCGCTTTGCAAAATTTGATTAAGATTTTCGCGACGATTTGAAGCGGAATTTTTTGCTTTGAGTAAAAAATTTCTGCCCGCAGTGCGCGCAATAAAATCTTGTGGATTACCGAAGAACACTTGCCTTCCTTCGTTAATCAGAAGCATTTTATTCGCATGTTGTTCAGCCTCATCGAGATAAGTTGTAGACCAAATTACCGCAGTTCCATGGCCAATTAAATCCTTAACGATGCCAATTAAATCCTGACGTGAAATTGGATCTACGCCAACACTAACCTCATCAAGTAAAAGAATTTTTGGTTTGGCGATTAATGTGCAGGCGAGGGCGAGCTTTTGTTTCATGCCGCCCGAGAGGTTGCCAGCAAGGCGATCTGTAAAATTTTTAAGATTGGTTTTTGCTAAAAGTTTGGTGATCTGCTCATCTTTTTCTGCGCCGGCAATTCCGCGTAAATCAGCATTAAGATCAAGATTTTCTAGAACGGTTAAATCTTCGTAAAGCCCAAATTTTTGCGGCGCATATCCGATTAAATGTTGAATCTCAGAAATTTCCTGCGGGATTTTTTTATTAAGAATTTCTACCGCGCCAGAATCATATTTAAGAATTGAGGCGATTATGCGAAGTAAAGTTGTTTTGCCTGCGGCGTCAGGGCCTAAGAGACAGAAAAATTCACCCTCTTTTACTTCGAAATTAATATCGTCTAAAGCCTTACTATTAGAGCCCAAGAAGGTTTTATTAAGATTGGAAACTGTAACTAAAGTTTCACTCATAGCTTGATTAAAACTGTTACCGGCATTCCTTGCTTCAACTTGTCGTCAGAATTTTTTATGGTGATGCGAATGCGATAAACCAGCCTGCTTCTAAGGCTTGTGGTCTCAACAGACTTTGGTGTGAATTCTGCTTTTGGCGAAATGAATCCGATTTGTCCTTCATATTCACTGTTGCTGTCGGTTTTTATTTTGACTGACATTCCATTTGTGACTCTGCCCAAATCCTCTTCATTTAGATAAGCTCGAACATAGGCCTGATTGGCTAGAGATAGTTCATAAACAGTTTGATTCTGTGTGATCATCGAGCCCACTTCAAAAGGGCGCGTCATCACAAAAGCATCAGAAGGAGCGTGAAGATCTGTGTCGTCAAGCGCGGTTTGGGCAATTTTTACTTTCGCTTTTTGCGCCTCTAGATCTGCTTGTGTGCGATCTAGCGCGAATTTGTCATTATCATATTCTTGCTTTGAAGCAGAGTTATTTTTGAAGAGATTTTTTGTGCGCTTAAATTTTATTTCAGCATTTTCGTAATTGGCACTAGCTGCATCTAGGTTGGCTTTGGCAAGTTCAAGCTCGTTAGAAAAGGTATCAACTTCTAAACTGGCTAGAAGTTGGCCTTCGGTAACTTTATCTCCTTCATCAAAAAATAATTTTTTTAAGCGACCAGAAACGCGAAAAGAAGCGCTGACTTCTCTTATGTCGACATTGCCGTAGAGCCTTATTTGGTGCTGGTTGTTGTGATATTGATAAAAGGAGTAGCCGCCGTAACCGCAGATGAAAGTGATGATTGCCGGTAACGCAATTTTAAGAATTTTTTGCTTCATATTTTTTACAAATAAGTTTCGAAGAGATTGTCAATTACGCGTAAAATATTTTTTTTGATCTGCTTGATGTTATTTTCATCATAGCCTTTCCAGCCGCTTAAATAAAGGAGGCTAGACTTATTATTTTGAAAGGAAGTTAGAACGCTGTGAAGAGAGTGGACGAATAAAATAACTTCAATCGCATCGATTTTTTTATTCATTATTTTGGCGGCGGCCAAAGTAAATGGTTCACAAACGCGCTTCATTACGCTTTTAAAGAGCGATTCAAAATGTTTGCTTTGCTCGATTTGTTCGAAGGAGATAATCTTGGAATAGCGCTTATTATCTGGGCTGGTGATGGTTTCAACGAAAGTCAAAGACATTGTTTTTATTGCTTCGAGGACCTCTCTTTTGTCTTTACTGGTTTCAATAATTTCCCTTTGCGCAATCATAGTTGGCATCATGAATTTATTTGACTGCTCGTGAATTTTTTTAATCACGCTGCCGTAAATATTATCTTTGCTTTTGAAGTGATAATGCAGGGTGGAGATATTGACATCAGCTAGAGTCGCAATGTCTCGCGTGCGCGAACAATCAAAACCATTTTGTGAAAAAATAGTTATTGCAGCATCAAGAATTTTTTCTTTTACGAGAGAATTTTTTTCAGTCATGGGCTGCTATTTTTTCTCTTTCCAAAACACGCGATCTTTTTCGAAGTGCATTTCATAACCTTCGAAGCCACCACCCAAGGTTTTATGCAAAGTGATTAGGCCAAGCAAACTCTCGCTCTTTTTTTGCGCCATTTGATTTTCGCTATTCAGCTCGGCGATTTTGCTATTCAAGAATTCTTCCTTCGAAATTACGCCGAGGCGTTTTTTATTTTCATCGATTTGAAGAATTTTTTTACTGGCCTCAAAAGAGTGTTTTGAGTGTTTCTCGATTTGCAGGGAATTTATGTAGCGCGCTAGTTGCGACTCGCATTCTTCAAGAGCGGTTAGCACTGTTTTTTCGTAATTTAGTATGGCGATTTTGGCTTTGGCTTTGCTGATTTTATATTCAGCCAATAGGTGCCCGATTGAGAAAATTGGCACAGAAACTGTGCCACGAATATCTTTTACATTGGCGCCATTATTCAACATTTCGCCCAAGTCCTTAGAGCCGCCACCTATTTTTGCGAATAAGTTGAAGCTCGGAAAAAATTCTTTGAATTGCGCGCTTTGATCAAAATTGGCAGCGTCTATTTCATATTCGGCGGCGATAATATCGGGACGACGTTTTAGAATATCTGATTTTAAACCAACTGGGACAAGGCCGGAAGAGTAATCGAAAATTTCTTTTCCATTTGGTTGAGAGAGTATTTCTAAAATATTTTCTGGAGTTGTGCCAACCAAAACTGCCAATCTGTAAGTTAAAACCTTTTCATTTGTTTGCGCTTCAAGCAATGAAGACGAAGCAAAGTGAAAATCGATTTCAGCCTTATAAATATTGGCTTTGTGAGATGCGCCATTTCTTTCTTTTTGCTCAGCAATTGCACTTAACTGCTCTCTTAAATTAGATATTTCTTGCAGGTTTTTTATTTGTTTTTGTAGGCGTTTTAATTCGATGTGATTTTGCGCAATCTCACTTGTAATCCTGATGGCGCTGGCTTTGTAAAGTTGCGCTTCTTTTAAAAATCTTAACTTTCCAGCTTTGTAGCGATCTAAGTTTTTGCCGAAAAAATCTAACTCCCAAGCGGCATCAAAAGTTGATTGATAAAGATCGTAGCTCACCCCATTTGATCCAAACCCAGGTGAAGAAAATCTTTGACGACCAACTCCCGCACCTCCAGAAGGAAGTAGGTTAGTGATGTTTATGTTATTTAATTGACGCGAAGTAACGATGGCGAGATTGGCAACTTGAATATCTTTGTTATTTTTCAATCCGAGCTCAACAAGTTGATTGAGTAAAGGATCGTTGAATTCCATCCACCATTTTTCACTTGGAGATGATGAAGAGATGTTGGAATCTTTGGTAAGAAAGTCGGTTGCGACATCTTTCTGAATATTGCGACCGATGTTTTTATCGCTTGAGCATGAAGTTAATAACAGCAGCGCAAAAGTAATTTTTAAAAATTTCATTAAATTTCAATCATTTGATCCAATCAGTTGATTGGAATAATGTGAAGGTTTTTTAAACGATATTATTATTTGGCAATGGTTTCAATTTGAGCGCCGATTGGCACATTTTCTGAAATAATTTTTCTCAACATATGATGAAGTTCTTGATAGTTTTTGCTCTCTCTTCGCTGTTTGTGGCGATTTATGAAATAATGTTTGATAGAGAATATTCAAAAATCGAAAAGAGGCATGAGACGACTTACAAAGTAACTGCGAAGGCAGGAATAGTTGGTTGTCTCACCGAGAAAAAATTTAACGAAGCGACGCAGGAATATCGCAATAACAACATTTCCGCTATTCAGAAAATGATTACTGATGGTGCGTGTTTTACATTTCAATATGGCGATGAGCTTACTGCTTTAAGTGAGACCTGTGATGCTTCGAATGAAGATAACGAAGCTTTTGCTTTTCAGTCTAAAAAAGTTTTTTTGCGCGAGGTTTATCTTCCTTGTTTTGCAGTTAGATAAATTTGTTATTTTTCGCCTAAGGCTTCCGAATAAGAAAAAGACACATTGTGATTCGTGAAAAAATTCAAAAATAAAAACATGCTAAAAAGCACTCTTCTATTATTCGTTTTATTCTTGGCTAGTCTTAGCGCTGCTTTTGCCTCATCGTCGGCAAGATACGAAACCGCTATTCTTTCCGGCGGTTGTTTTTGGGGTGTGCAGCATTTGTTTGATCAGGTGAATGGAATTGTTAGCAGTAGGGTTGGGTACATTGGCGGCAATGTTGATAATCCAACTTATAAAATGGTTTCAACTGGCCTAACTAATCATGCCGAGGCGATTGAAATTACTTTTGATCCGCAGAAAATTTCTTACGAAAAGCTGCTCAAATTTTTCTTTACGATTCACGATCCAACAACTCTTAATCGTCAAGAAAATGACATTGGAACACAATATCGTTCGGAGATTTTTTATTTAGATGAGGCGCAAAAAGAGATCGCCTTATCGGTGATCGAAAAAGCTAAAACATCGAGAGTTTTTAAAGGGTCTATTGTTACGAAGGTTTCAAAAGCGGGGAAGTTTTTTTCTGCTGAGGGGTATCATCAAAAATATCTTAAGAAAAATCCTTTTGGGTATACCTGTCATCACATTCGTGAGGAATGGAAGTTTTAAATTGAGATAATTCTTCACCCCTGCCATTTCCGCGACCTGCTTTTCTCATTAAATTTATTTCCCATGTTTACAAATATGTTTCTCGCCTTCGTGGCGGCTATTTCCCCTGGGCCAAATATCGTTTTAGTGATTCAAAATAGCTTAGTCTTTGGGCGCAGGTTTGGTATTATAACCGCACTGGGCGTGCTTTTTGGCGTATTATTTTGGCTGTTATTTTTGATGATTGGCTTCACTTACCTTTTGCACAATCCGAAAGTTTTTTTCTTTTTTCACTCCTTCGCTTCGGTTTATTTGCTCTACATTATTTACCTGATTCTCAAGTTAAAAATTGAGAAGAAAGAAAGTGAAATGCATAAAAATAGTAAGTTTTTTTTAGAGAGTTTAATTATCACTTTACTCAACCCCGAGATTGCAATTTTCTACGGCAGCATTTTAGCGGGGATCGCTGTCGATCAAAGCGGCGGCTTCGGCTTAATGCCTTTCTACCTCTTTAGTTTTATGGTGATTGAATCGATAGTATTTCTCTCTACGGCCTATTTTGTTTCTTACGTAAATAAATTTGTTCTCTCTTACCTTTGGGTTGTAAAGCTTTGCGCCTCTAGCGCTATTTTATATTTCGCGATTAAGCTCATGTATAAAGTTTGCGCAGATTACGAAATTTTATTTTCTAATTAGGTAAAAAGAGTTTAGCTGTTGCGGCTGATTCTAGTGCGCAAAAATATCAAGATTGCTAAAGCCATTTAGATCAAGTTTGACGCGGGCTGGTAGGAATTCCAAACAAGCATTAAAAATATCCATTCTGCCTTCGCGCTTCAACATTTCATCAAGTCTTAACTTGAGACGGTGAAGATGTAATACGTCAGATGCGGCGTAATCTTTTTGTTTGTTGCTGATCTCAAAATTTCCCCAGTCAGAACTTTGCTGTTTCTTCGAAATTTCAACTCCGAGCAATTCTTCACACAAAGATTTTAAGCCGTGCGAATCGGTGTAAGTGCGGATTAAGCGTGAAGCGATTTTGGTGCAGTAAATATTTTTTACTTCAACCTTTAGATAGAACTGCAAAGCAGCTAAATCAAAGCGGGCAAAGTGAAAAATCTTTTGAATTTTTTCGTCTGATAAAAGTTTAACCAGATTTGGCGCATTATATTTTCCAAGTTCGAATTGCACCAAATGCGCATCGCCATTTCCGTCAGAAATTTGCACAAGACACAAGCGATCGCGCAAAATATTTAAGCCCATCGTTTCGGAATCAATAGCAACAGAACCATTAAAATTAAGGTTGGAAGGCAGATCATTTTTATGTAGAAAGTTGGCCATGTTTAGTAATTTTAATTGTCGCTCCGAGCCTGTCGAAGGTTTTGGATATTTAGTTAAATCATGCTTCAACAAGCTTGGCATGAAGCAAGTGTATTTACTTCGAACTCATTTCCTCAAGCTCTAACCAACGAGATTCTGCGGCGTCGAGCTCTTTTTGATTCTTGGCAATTTCCATTGCGATGTGAGCGAGATTAGCAGAATTGCGATCTTCAGTTGCGCTAAGTTCTTCACTAAGTTCATAAATTTTTATTCCCAACTTCTCAATTTTTGCCGGAAGTTTTTCAAGTTCGTGTTTGTATTTATAGGTCATTTTCTTTTTAGCCGAAGATCCTTCTTCCCTTGATTCCATTGGGCTTCGAGAGTTCCATGAATCAGATTCCTGAAATATTTGACCACCTGCATTTGTCAAAGATTGCGGTTGTTTCTGCGAGGAAATGTAATCCGAATATCCACCAATGTGACTTGTAACCACACCATCTCCTTCGAAAGCAAGAATCGAAGTCGCGACATTGTCCAAGAAATCGCGATCGTGCGAAACCACGATTAGCGTGCCTTGATATCGATCCAAATAATCTATGAGCATGTCTAGAGTGTCCATGTCGAGATCATTTGTAGGCTCATCGAGGATCATAAAATTTCCTGGATTAGCTAAAGTTTTTGCAAGTAGCAGGCGATTTTGTTGACCACCAGAAAGCGTGCCAGCCAAGGCTTCACGATCATTAGGATCGAAGAGAAAATTTTTCAAATAGCCGCAAATATGTGCAGTTTTTCCGTGGGCAAGTTTGACGTAATCACCACCAGAATCGCAGAGAATTTCTTGAATAGATGAGGTGGGTTTTATCGCGCTGCGCGACTGATCGAAGTAGGAAATATCGATGTCTTTCGCTGGTTTAACTGTTCCAGAATCTGGTTTTTCTTCGCCAATAATCATTTTTAGAAAAGTCGATTTCCCCGTGCCATTTTTACCGATAATTCCAATACGCTCGCCACGCAAAATTTTCAGTGAAAGTTTTTCGATTAATTTTTTTTCACCAAAATTTTTACTCACATTATTCAGCGCTAAAATTACTTGCGGCGCATCTTCTTCGAGTTTTTGGGAAATGATTTTGATCTGATTTTTATTGGCACTAACCAGTTTTCGCGTTGCTTCGAGTTTGGCTCGTAATTCCAGTAAATAGTGCAGACGCCCGATATTTCTTTTGCGTCTTCCGGTTACTCCTGTTTGCAACCAGCCACTTTCAAGCGCGACTTTTTTTTGCAGATTGTTGAGCTCTCTCTGTTCATGTTCGACGATTCCGCGCGACCATTCATCGAAATTTTTGTAGCCATTATTGTTAACTTTTAGCAACCCAGCGCGCAGCCAAAAAACTTTATTTGAAACGCGTTCCAAAAATTTACGATCGTGCGAGATCACGATTAGTGCGCCACGGAAGCTTTGCAAATATCCTTCCAACCATTCGATAACTTCTAAATCTAAGTGATTTGTTGGTTCGTCTAGCAGCAAAACATCGGGCTCTAAAACTAAAGCACGAGCGAGATTAGCGCGACGTTTTTGTCCGCCGGAAAGATTTTGAGTCAATGAGTCTTTGTTGATCTGGAGATTGTCGCAGACGATGTCGATCAAGTAGAGTTTGTGCTCGTCAATTTTTACTCCAGAAAGAATAAATTCTCCAACCGTCAAATTTTTTGGCAATTTTTCGCTTTGTGTTAAATAGCCGCAAACAGCACCAGGCGTAAGAAAGCGATCACCGCAATCGAGATCAAATTCTCCGGCAATAACATTCATCAAAGTAGTTTTTCCTACGCCATTTTTGCCGATTAAGCAAACGCGGTCGCGAGGAAAGATGTTGAAATGTAAGTTCTCAAAGAGGATTTTTTTGGCGAAAGAAATAGTTGCTTCGCGAACAGAAAGAATTGGTGCGGATTTCATTAATCTAATAAATTCAAAATATGATTAAGAAACCTAACAAAGACTTCTCTCTAGTCGAGCTTTCAGTCGGAACCTACCTTAACAAACAAGTGTAAAATCTTTAAATGATCAATCAAATCACAACTCTTCCATCCGGCCTCCGCGTTGCTGCCGACACAATGAAAGATGTCGAAACCGTTTCGGTTGGCGTTTTTGTTAATACTGGCTCGCGCCATGAAATACCTGAGATCAATGGCATCTCGCATTTTCTTGAGCACATGGCTTTTAAGGGAACAAAAAAACGCAGCGCGCGACAAATTGCCGAAGAATTTGAAGGAATTGGTGGTCACATCAATGCTTACACCTCTAAAGAGAGAACAGTTTATTACGCTAAAGTTTTAAAGCAGCATGCCGAATTCGCCGTCGAATTTCTTTCTGATATTTTGCAAAATTCGACCTTCGATGTGGGTGAACTTGAAAAAGAACGCGGCGTGATTTTGCAAGAAATTGCGATGACCAACGACACTCCTGACGACATCGTTTTCGATTATTTTCAAGAAGCGGCTTATCCCAACCAAGCTCTTGGGCGCTCGATTCTCGGACCAGTAAAAAATATTAAAAAATTTAACCGCGATCATTTTTCCGACTATATTGGTAAGCAGTATAATTACGACAACATGGCCATAGTTGCGGCTGGAGCGATCAAGCAAGATGATTTGGTGAAGTGGTCAAAAAAATATTTTACCAAGCTTGGCAGTAATAAAATCAACGCGCCGCAACTGGGAAAATATTCTGGTGGCGAATTTAAGAAGAAGAAAAAACTTGAGCAGGTGAATTTGGTGATGGGCTTTAAAGGCTTGTCCTGCATGGATCCAAATTATTACTCCGCGCAAATTTTGTCGATGATTTTGGGCGGTGGAATGTCTTCGCGCTTATTTCAAGAGGTGCGCGAGAATCGCGGTTTGGCTTATTCGATCTACGCCTTCAATTACAATCATTGCGATTCAGGATTATTTGGAATCTACGCCGGAACTACTCCAGACAAGGCTAATGAGTTAATCTCGGCCACTCGTGACGAAATCAAGAAAATCTGTGAAAAAATTTCTGACAAAGAATTGCAGCGCGTAAAAACACAATTTTCTGCGAGCCTTTTAATGGCGAAAGAAAGTACGAGCACAAGAATGCAGAAGCTCGGATCGGATATTTTAGTATTAAATAAAATTCAGTCTTCGGAAGAAATCATGAAGAAAATTTCTGCGGTAAAAAAATCTAACGTAACTGACTTGGCACAAAAAATCTTCACCGGCAAATCAACATTCGCCGCGATTGGTCAGGTTGACAAAATCATGAGTTTCTAAATTTATTCCCGATCTCCCGCCCATCATCCCCGCGATTGGTCAGGTTGACAAAATCGAGAGTCTTTAATTTTATTTTCGATCTTACACCCGTAATCCCCGCGCAGGCGGGGATCTAGAATAGGTTCCAGCGCATGACCTGGCCTTCCTGGATCCCCGCCTGCGCGGGGATGACGCGACATGTTACAAGAGCAATAAGTCAATAAACCAAAATGAAAAAATTTTTCATCATTGCCGGCGAAAAATCAAAATTCCCCGCGATTGGTCAGGTTGACAAAATCGAGAGTCTTTAATTTTATTTTCGATCTTCCACCCGTCATCCCCGCGCAGGCGGGGATCTAGAATAAGTTCCAGCGCATGACCTGGTCTTTCTGGATCCCCGCCTGCGCGGGGATGACGCGACATGTTACAAGAGCAATAAGTCAATAAACCAAAATGAAAAAATTTTTCATCATTGCCGGCGAAGCTTCAGGCGACTTGCTTGGTAGCAAGTTGATTCGTGAGCTAAAGCTGTTGCAGCCAAATGCGATTTTTCTTGGCGTTGGTGGAAAATTAATGAGAGAGCAGGGCCTAGTTTCAATTTTTCCGATGGAAGATTTGTCGGTGATGGGATTTACCGAAGTCTTGCCTCACTTGCCTAAATTGCTGCGTCGAATCAAGCAAACAGCGGAAGTAATTAATCAGGAAAAACCACATTACGTAATCACAATTGACTCGCCGGATTTTTGTTTTCGTGTCATCAAAAAAGTTTCAGGTCAATTCAAAAAAGTGCACTTAATCGCGCCATCAGTCTGGGCCTATCGTCCTGGCCGAGCAGTAAAGATTTCTAAGCTCTACGATTTGCTACTTTGCATTCTTCCTTTCGAACCGCCTTATTTTGAAAAGCATGGTTTGAAGAGCGTGTTTATTGGTCATCCACTTCTTGAAGATGCACCAGTTAACGAATCGCAAAGTAAAAAAGATGAATTGTTAATTGCCCTAACGCCAGGCAGCAGAAGCTCTGAGGTCAAAAATATTTTCCCAGAATTTATTGGCGCGATCAACTTACTTGCGCCAAAATTTCCGAATTTAAAAGTGGTAATTCCTTTGATCGACAAGACGCGCGAGTTGGTGATTGAAATGGCAAAAACTTTGCAAGTTCCATTTTCTTTTTGTGAGCAAAGCGAGAAAAAATTGGTGTTTTCTAAGGTGAATTTTGCTTTGGCAAAATCTGGCACGAACACTCTAGAATTCTCTCTTAATCACATTCCTATTATTGTGGCTTACAAGGTTAATTGGCTTAGTTATTTTTTGATCAAAATGATGATCAAAATTAAATTCGGCAATTTACTTAACTTGATTTTGAACCGAGAAATTATTCCGGAAATGCTGCAAGGAAATTGCGAGTCTAAAAAAATTTCTACCGCTTTAGAAAAATTAATTTTCTATCCAAATTTAGCGCAAAAACAAATCGATGAAACTGCTGCGGCATTAAAAATACTTGGGCTTGGAAGTCTTGAAAATCCTAGTCGAAGAGCTGCTAAAGAAATTATTTCATTTTCACAAAACTAACATTTTGTTATTTATTTGCAGGCATTTGTAGGCATTGATTCGGGATGGTTATTAACATATTCCGAGTATTTTATTTCAGATTCCTGTGTGCATGTGAATGAAAAGGGAGAAAATTTGCGATTAAATTATCGAATAAAAATGAGAGCTCTGTTCGCAATTTTTCTACTAATTTCTCCTTGTTGCTACGCCGCTGAAATCGCTTGTGGTGAAGATTATTCCTACCTCGTTTTTGAAGCTGACAGTCACAAAATTCTCTCCGAAAGAAAAGCTGATCGCATTCTTTATCCTGCATCTCTGACGAAAGTGATGACACTTTATTTAACTTTTGAAGCTCTGCAGAAAGGCAAATTAGATTTGAATCAAGAGTTAAAAATTTCAGCGCATGGCGAAGAAATTTCGCAGGTTAACAAAATTAATACCTTGAATGCGAAGGAAGGAAATAAGATCACTGTGCGTGAAGCGATCTTGGCGGTAATCGTAAAATCATTTAACGAAGCCTCGGTAACATTGGCTGAAGCGGTTGCAGAAGATGAATGGAAATTCGCTCGCCTAATGAACAAAAAAGCACGCGAGCTTGGAATGACCAATAGCAGTTTTCGCAATGCCAGCGGCTTGCATGAAGATGGACAATACACAACGAGTTACGATTTAGCGCGTTTGGTAATTGCGATTAGAAAAAAATTTCCCGCCTACTACCATTTTTTTGCGCAGAAAAAATTTACCTACCGCGGAACTGAATATGAAACTCGTAACATGATCATTCTTGATTACAAAGGAGCGGAAGGATTGAAAACTGGCTTCACCAATGCGGCGGGATTTAATTTAATTTCAGTGGCAAAAAGAAAAAAATATCGAGTTGCCTCTATTTTGATGAAATGCTCTGACTCAGAGCTTCGCTACAAATTAACGCGTCAGTTGCTTGATGACGGCTTTGAAAATCTTCAGAAAGAAAATCTTTTTGCGGTGAAGATTGCCACCATTCGCTCACAATAAAGAATGGGGTAAAGCTTAAACTAAGAAATATTTTCCACCGAAAAATACGCCTCGCTGCTGTTCAAATCAGGTGGAAGAATTTTAATTCCATGACTCTTTGCCGCTTGTAAAAAAATGTTAATTTTATCGGCATTGTCGATATCAAGATTCATTGAAGCGGTGATGAATTCTACCGGGTAATGCGCCTTCAAAAAAGCAGTTTGGTAAGAGATTAAAGCGTAGGCGGCGGCGTGAGATTTATTGAATCCGTAGCCAGCAAATTTATCGACGAGATCGAAAATTTCTCCAGCCTGCTTCTCCAAAACATTATTTTTCATTGCGCCATTTACGAAAATTGCGCGTTGCTGATCCATCTCTTCTTTAATTTTTTTACCCATCGCCCGACGCAGTAAATCTGCAGCTCCGAGGCTATATCCAGAAAGTACTTTAGCGATTTCCATCACTTGTTCTTGATAAACAATTACGCCGTAAGTTTCTTTAAGAGTTGGCTCCAAAAGTGGGTGAGGGTAGGTGATTTTTTCATTGCCGTGTTTGCGACGAATGTAAGTTGGAATATTGTCCATCGGGCCAGGGCGGTAGAGCGAAATTAGGGCGATGATGTCTTCAATTTTATCCGCTTTCATCTGGCGAAGGACGGCGCGCATTCCCGAAGATTCAATTTGGAAAACGCCGATGGAGTTGCCTTTGGCAAGCATTTCGAAGGTTTGTGGATCATCAAGTTTGAGATTGGCAATGTCGATTTTGATGCCGCGAGTTTTCTCAACTAACTTAACCGCTTCGGAAATTACGGTGAGAGTTTTAAGACCGAGAAAGTCGAATTTTACCAAACCTGCCGCCTCTGCATATTTCATCGAATAGCCAACTGCAGGCATGCTTGAGCCTTCGTCATTGTAAAGCGCGCAGATTTCACAAAGTGGCTTGTCGCCAATAACAATGCCGGCTGCGTGAGTTGAGGCGTGGCGATTTAAGCCTTCTAATTTTAATGCAATGTCGACGAGTTTAGTAATTTGCGGATCTTCCTTAACCGCTTGTTGCAAGTCTTTATCCATCTCAATCGCCTTACCCAAAGTGACTGCTTCGATGGCGTTAAAAGGAATCAATTTGCATATTCGATCGACTTGATTGTAAGGCATTTGCAGCACCCGACCCACGTCTTTCAAGACCGCGCGCGCTTGCAATTTTCCGAAGGTGATGATTTGCGCGACGTAATCGCGACCGTATTTTTGCTGAACGTAATCGATTACTTCATCGCGACGCGCCTGACAAAAATCGATGTCGAAATCGGGCATTGAGACGCGATCGGGATTTAGAAAGCGTTCAAAAAGTAAGCCAAAACGAATCGGATCAAGATCGGTAATTTGCAAAGACCAAGCAACGATTGATCCAGCACCAGAGCCTCTTCCTGGCCCAACTGGAATATCATTATTTTTTGCCCATTTAATGAAGTCCGATACGATCAAAAAATATCCGGAGAAATTCATTTTAGTAATCACTGAAGTTTCAAAATCGAGACGATCAAAATATTCTTTTTCTATTTCTTTTTGTTTTTCTGGCGAAATTTCTTCAATCTCAAACTTGCGTTGAAGCCTTATTTTCAGGCCTTCAGCGGATTGTTTTTTTAATTCTTCAGCTTCGTCAAAAGATTTTTCATTACTAAATTTTGGCAGAGTAGGCGGCCTTTCAAAGGCCATGATGTGACATTTTTTAGCGATGTTGACCGTATTTTCGATCGCCTCTGGAACGTCGCTAAATAAAGCTTCCATCTCGGCTGAACTTTTAAAAAATTGCTCTGGTGAATTTTTTTTACGCTCTTTGTCCGAGATGGTTTTTCCTTCGCCGATGCAAGCTAAAATATTTTGAGCCTCGTGCAAATCTTTGGTGAGAAAATAAGTGTCATTGGTTGCGACCAGTGGCAGATTGTGCTTGAAGGCAAGGTCGATGAATTTTTGTTCGAGAATTTTTTCTTCCTCAGTTCCGTGGCGCGTGAGTTCGATGTAAAAATTTTGCGGAAAAGTTTGGATGAGTTCTTTGATTAATTGATCGATCGCCTTGTCTTGATTATTGAGCAATAATTTGCCGATTGCGCCATCAACAGCGCCAGAAAGAGCGATTAATCCTGCGGATCTCGTCTTGAGTAAATCGAAATCAATGTGAGTTGAAAGGCCGCTTTGGCGATTAAGAAATGAATGACCAACGAGATACATCAAATTCTTGTAGCCCTCATCATTAGTGGCGATCAGAGGAAGCTTGGAGAGCGAGTTTTCGATTTCTAAATTAGAGCGGTTTTTTTGACCAAGGGGAGAATTTGGAGTGGAAAAGTTAATTAGCATTTCGCAACTCAGGATGGGTTGTATTCCTGATTTTTTGCAGGCTGAAGAAAATTCCAAAGCGCCAAAAAGATTCTGACAATCGGCAATTCCGACAGCAGGCATTTTGTAATTTTTTGCCGTATCAACCAATTCTGAAATTGTGAGAGATCCTCTGCAGAGGGAATAAGTTGTGTGATTACGAAGCGAGATGAACACCTGAAGTGGGAGAATTTTTTTAAGAAAAAAGCATAAAAAAATGCTCAGTTTTTTTGAAGAAAAGGCAACAAAAAAGGCTCTCTTAAATTTCTTTAAGAGAGCCTCGAATTCTGATGTCGGGAGCCACCACCACGCAAACCCAGCGTGTGCGCCTATTCCCTGTTAAAGGTCTTGTATTTGGAACACTCCCGACGGCCGGCACTTTTTTTACCAATTTTTTTCATGCAAGCGCTTTATGGAAGAAAGTAGGTAAAATTTTTAACGATTTTCAACCAGAAGGTAGCCTCGATAATTGTTGTTATCTTTTGTGTTCATCGCCGAAATTAGATCGGAAATTGGAGTCCAAAACCACTGATTTTTATGCAGCGCAACATCCAAAATTAAAACCGAATCACTCTCTTCGTCGTAGGCTACTAGAGGTGAGAAATGACCGGAGTATTTTTGTTTCAAAATTTCTCCGTTAAAATTGGCGAGTAAAAACCTTGTTTTGTCGCTCAGAACTTTTTTGAGAGTTAAACGAAATTCTTCGACAATTTTTTGATTATTTTTTTCAACTGAAACGAGAGTAGTTTTTAAGTGGTAAGTTCGCGAAAGAATCTTGGATAAATCACTTAAACTTATTCCGGGGTCATATTTTAAATCTTTGTTCTGAGCTTTGTAATCAATGACTTCGCGAGGTTTAATTTTATCCGTTTCTTTATTGAGAAACCCTCGCTGAGTAAAAAGTTTGTATTCAGCCACCTCGCCATTTGGCTTGATAAGTTCTTCAGATTTTTGACTAGAAATTTCTCCGTAATTCAGTGCATTTAAAACTATTATTGAGCTCGCAATCGAGCAGTAGACGGGATTGATCTGCGGCTGGTAGAAATTTACCAGCTGATAAAAATCACTTTTGAATTGGCTTTTTTCCAAGCGTTTTAAACCTTCGTCACTATTCCATATTTCACCCGCGAGCGCTGGATTTATCCAAAAAAAAATGCAGAAAATAAATTTTTTAAACATGTCTGAAGCCTTAAAAATAAATGATAAATGCGATGCTGAGATGATGAATTTGATCGAAGAATTTCTACGATTTATGGAGGTAGAAAAGGGTTACTCAAATAATACTTTAAACTCTTACCGAATCGATATTTTTTATTTTGTTGATTCTCTCTTTCGCAAAAATGATGTCGTCATTACCAAAGAAATATTTTCTGAATTAACCGTTCATGATTTTCGTAAATGGCTAGTCGAGCGTCACGGCAACCATGTTAATTCATCTAATGCCAGAGCTCTCGCATGTCTTCGTTCATTTTTTAATTTTTTGAGTCGCAATGAGTTACTTACCAACAGCGAAATTGAAAAAATTAAAACACCAAAAGTAATAAAGCCTTTGCCGAAAGCTGTTGATCAATTTGATATTAAAAAAATTTTTGCGGCGATTGCAGAGGTACAAAAAACTGAGTGGAAGGCGAAAAGAGATGTGGCTTTGTTAACTTTGATTTATGGCTGCGGATTGCGGATTTCTGAGGCTTTGGCTGTGAGTAAAAATAGTCTGCAAAATTCACAGACTTTGATTGTTACGGGCAAGGGCAAGAAGCAGAGAATGCTGCCGCTACTGCCAATTATCAAACAGAGGATTGAAGATTATTTGGCGATTTGCCCTTTCGCTGTTGACCAAGAATCGGGGATTTTTCTTGGCAATAAAGGCAAGACTTACACCCGTTACGATTTCGACAAATTGATTCGAAGAATTCGCATCATGCTTGGATTGTCCGACACTGTAACTACTCACTCTTTCCGCCATTCTTTTGCAACGCATTTACTTGAAGCCGGAGCGGATCTTCGTTCAATTCAGGACTTGCTCGGGCATGAAAATCTCTCGACCACGCAGCGCTACACCAAGATTGACAAGTCGCGATTGCTAAGTGTTTACGAGAAATTTCAGCGTCGTTAATTACTCATTTTATTGTCCATTGCCGCTTTGCTGGGCTTCTTGCAATGGTGAATAAATTAGACACAAAAAAACTCCCGAATATTGCTACTCGGGAGTTTTTAGATTCTATTTTAGCTCAAAAAATCTAATCGAACTTCACATCAACTTTAGAGATTTTCTTGTTTAATCTCTTCAAGACTTCATCAGTAACTTCAAGTTCGTCTTTGTAGTAAAGAGTTTGTGATGCAGGGGTAATCACGTCGAAATCTTTTTCTTTCGCAACGTCAGAAATGATGTCTTTGATCTTTTCGTTAACCTTGCTCATCGCTTCCATTGAAGCTTTCTTTAGGCTATTTTGTTTTTTGTCGACGAAGGTTTTGAGATCATCAAGTTTCTTTTCGAAGGCCACGGTTTCTTTTTCGAAAGCCTCTTTAGATAGAACGTTTCTTTTTCCTTCAATGCGCTTTTGTTCTGATTCTAATTCTTCTTGTTTTTTAACGACTTCCTTTTGGTACTCATCTTGTTTTTTGCCAACTTTAGCTTGGACATCACGCATTGCTGAAGATTCTTTGATGATTTTTTCAACATCAAGAATGCCTGTTCCAGCAGCATTAGCGCTAAGCGATAGTAAAGAAACAGCTGCGAGACAAGTGAAGAAATATTTTTTCATGGGTGAAAATTCGTTAGAAATATTGGGAGAGAGGCGAAACGTATTTGGCAAAAATTTACTTGCAACAGCAGCTTAGCCAAAACTAATTTGCCGCTTCGATTTTTTGATTTCTTCAATCCAAATTTAACAAAATGACAAAAATTTCTCCCCCATCAATCAAGCAGGCCGAAGATGCTGTGCGCACACTAATTGCTTGGGCTGGTGACAATCCAGATCGCGAAGGTTTGCGTGAAACTCCAAAAAGAGTTGTTAATGCTTACCGCGAATTTTTTGCTGGGTACGAAGCTGATCCAGAAAAAATTCTCGGCAAAACTTTTGAAGAAGTTGAAGGCTACGATGACATTGTTTTGCTTAGAGATATGCGCGTTGAATCACATTGCGAACATCACATGGTGCCTTTTCTTGGCAAGGCTCACATTGCTTACATTCCGAATGAAAAAGTGGTTGGAATTAGCAAAATTGCTCGCCTGCTTGATGTTTACGCGAAACGTTTACAAACCCAAGAAACCATGACAGCGCAGATTGCGAACATGATTTATAAAGTTTTAAAACCAAAGGGTGTTGCCGTTCTAATCGATGCTGAACATCAATGCATGACCATGCGCGGAATTCACAAAATTAATACTTCTACCATTACCAAAACAGTGCTTGGTGTTTTTAAAACCGACCCTGAAATGGAAAGAAAATTTTTATTGATGATCAAGTAAATGACTCATCTGATTCTTGCTTCCACTTCACAAGTTAGAAAAAAAATTTTAACCGATTCTGCTTTGGATTTTGAAGTCATTGCTCCGCTTTACGACGAAGACAATGAGAAGAAAAATTTACCAAAAATGTCGGCAAAAAAACTGGCATTATTTTTAGCAAAAGAAAAGGCACTTTCGATTAGTGCAAAGTTTCCAAAGGCTTACGTGATAGGCTCTGATCAGGTTTGTGAATTTCAAAAAAAAGAAATTTCTAAATCAAAAAACGCGCAAGAAGCATTGGCTCAGCTTAAAAAATTTAATGGCAAAATTCATTTTCAAAATAATGCAGTAGTAATTGCCCTTGCCGGTAAAATTATTTTCGAAAATTTTTCTCTAGTTGAGTTAAAAATGCGCAAAATGTCAGAAAATGAAATTGAGCATTACGTCAAGCTAGACAAGCCATGGGGCTGTGCCGGTAGTTACAAATACGAATCTCTCGGCAAACATTTATTTGAAAAAATTTCTGGCGATTATTTTGCTGTTTTGGGGCTTGCTATTCAGCCATTACTAACTTTTCTTTACCGTAAAAAACTTATCTCTTTGACCAAATGGACCTCTTAACTTACGACATCTTTTTCAGTCTTCTTACTCTAACTTTTCTTGAGATTGTTCTGGGCATCGACAACCTAATTTTCATCGCTCTCGCCGTCGCTAAATTGCCAGCAAAAGATCGTCGCGTCGCGCGCAGCGTGGGTCTATTTTTGGCTCTAATAATTCGCATCTTGATGCTGATGACATTGTCTTGGGTGATGAGCCTGACCGATCCTCTATTTTACATCGGCGATCGCGGTTTTTCCTTTAAGGATTTTTTACTAATTCTAGGTGGTTTATTTCTGATCATTAAAAGCGGATGGGAAATTCTTAACGATGTTTATTTTGGCCTGCACGCTTCGAAAGAAGAAAAACAATTTAACGCCGCAAAAAACATGGCCGCGGCGATTTTACAAATCGCTTTGATTGATTTTATTTTCTCTTTTGACTCAGTAATCACTGCGGTTGGCATGACTAACAACATCCCAGTAATTATTACTGCGATTACAATTGCGATGGGCGTGATGTTGATTGCTTCGGAAAGAATCAGTTACTTTTTACAAACTTATCCCTCACTAAAAATTGTCGCTCTCGCCTTTATTTTCATGATCGGCGTAATTCTTCTTTCTGATGGATTCCATTTTGAAATTTCGAAAGGCTATCTCTACTTCTCTCTTTTCTTCACTGTCGTTGTTGAGTCTCTGAACATCGTCGCTCGCAAATTACGTAAGCAAAATGACTAATCCGGTAATCTTTGCTTATTCTTTTAATCCAGAAGGTAAGGCGGCAAAACTCAGCAACAAAGAAGTCGCACAAGAGCTTGAAAATAATGGCTTAGCCTGGGTTCACCTCGATGGAAATAGCAAAACAGTTAGTAAGTGGCTGCAAAGCGAGGTTAGTTACCTCGATCATCTAATCATCAGCGCCTTAACCGCCGAAGAAACCAGGCCAAGAGTGATGGAATTCGAAACTGGTTTGTTGATCATTTTGCGCGGAATAAATCTTAACAAAAATTCTGAACCAGAAGACATGGTTTCGGTTCGAGTTTGGGTTGATGCTGAGCGCATCATCACTATTCAGCGTCGTGAAATGAAATCGCTTTTTGATCTGCGCGACCAAGTTGAAGAAGGTAAAATAATCAAAAATTCCGCCGAATTTATTTATAATTTACTGTATCAGACTCTCTTCGTTACCTCTCCATTTCTTTACGCCCTTGGTAATAAAGTTGATGATCTCGAAGAAAAAATAATGACTACTCACGACGTTATTTTTCGTGAAGAAGTTCTGCAAATCAGAACCAAATTAACTACTTTCAAACGTTACCTTGCTCCTCAAAGAGAGGCGATCGCCAAACTTCGTATCTGTCAACAATCCTGGATTAGCGGTTGGGCAAAAAGGCATTTCCAAGAAAATCTCGATCAAATCACAATGCTGATTGAAGAGGTTGAAGAAACGCGTGATCGTGCACAAATTTTGCACGATGAAATTTTTCACGGACTAAGTGAGAAGATGAATAAAAGCATGTATGTTTTGTCGCTCGTTACCTCGGTTTTTATTCCGCTAACATTTTTTACGAGCATCTTCAGCGTCAATATTGGCGGTCTTCCTGGCTTGGAAAATAGTTCCGCATTTTGGTCGATGACCATTGCAATGTTTGTGATGGCCGGAGCGCAAGTTCTACTCTTCAAAAAGAAAAAACTTTTCTAGCCCTTGAAAAAAAATCTCCCTCAAAAAAATCTCTCCCAAAAAATTCTTCCCCAAAGAATTCTTTTTGTTTGCACCGGAAATATCTGTCGTTCGCCGACTGCTGAGGCAGTTGCTCGTCATCAAGCAAAAGAAAAAAATCTCGAAAATAATTTTATTTTTGACTCTGCCGGAATCGAAGCATTTCACGTCGGAGAATCTCCAGACCAAAGGAGTTTAATGGTTGGAATGCAGCACGGAGTCTCTTTCGCCGATATTTCTTCGCGCAAAATTCGTAAAAATGATTTTGCTGATTTTGATTTAATTCTGGCAATGGATCGCAGCCATTTCTCACGTCTTTTGGCCGAATCTCCGCAAGAATATCGCGGCAAGGTGAAGTTATTTTTAGAGTTTTGCGCGGTGAAAAATTCTTGGAATGATGAAGTTATCGACCCTTACTACGGAAATAACGAAGGCTTTGAAGAGGTTTTTAACGTAATTGATTTAGCTGTAAAAAATTTTCTAAAATAAACCAGGCACAAAGGGCGCGCCAACAAATCTTCTGGGAATGATTGGCTACAAAAAAATGTGGTAAGCCCGACTTGCAAAACAGTTTTGCCCAAATACCTTGCCGCCCATCCCCTACCGTCAGTAAAAATATCAAACAAAAACAATGATTAAAATTCGTCTTTCACGCGCAGGAAGAAAAGGTGTTCCATTTTACCACATTCTTGCAACTAACAGCACCTCACCACGCGATTCAAAATTCTTAGAAAAGCTCGGCACCTACAACCCATTGCTTGGAGACTCAAACGAGAAGCGTGTTACTCTTAATAAAGAACGTATCGAACACTGGCTTTCTGTTGGTGCACAACCAACTGAAAAAGTTGCAAAATTCTTAATCTCTCTTGGTGTAAAAGGTGCAGAAAAGCACAAGCCAGAATTCACTCCAAAAGCAAAAGGTTCTAATTTGAAAAAGAAAGCTGCAGCTCAAGTGGCCAAAGAAAAAGAAGCTGCCGCTGCAAAATCTGAAGAAGTTGCTGCAGCTTAGCGACTCTTCACGTTTACTAATTGCCTCAGGTAACGCGGGCAAGATTCTTGAAATCTCTGCGTTGCTTAAACCCCTTGGAATTAAACCCATCTCTGCCTCTCAGTTTAATCTTCCTGAACCTGAAGAAAACGGTAAAACTTTTGCCGAAAACTCTCTCATCAAAGCAAAATTTTACGGCGAACAAACTAAGATCGTCGCCCTTGCTGATGATTCTGGTCTTTGTATTGAGGCCATGAATGGCGAGCCCGGGATTCACTCCGCACGTTTCGCACAAAAAAATTTCCCCGAAGCCTTCGAAAAAATTTCCAAAAAAATCAAAGAAAATTCGCGCGCTTACTTCGTTTGCAATCTGACGATTTTTGATCCTGAAAAGAATTTTTCGATTTCTTTCGAAGGTAGAGTTGATGGATCTCTAATCTTCCCGCCGCGCGGAAATAAAGGCTTTGGCTACGATCCAATTTTCATCAAAGACGGAATGACGCAAACTTTTGGCGAAATTGATCCGCAAGAAAAAGACCAAATTTCGCACCGTGGCGAGGCGTTTAAAAAGTTAATTAATTGGCTGAAGGTTTAACTCTTCTGGATCCCCGCCTGCGCGGGGATGACGGGAGTAGTAAGCACTTTCAACTTAAATCCTCGTCCAGGCAGGGATGACGGGAGGAGTACGCACTTTCAACTTCCATCCTCGTCCAGGCAGGGATGACGGGAGTAGTCGCATTTTCAACGTCATTACTGCCTGCGTGGGGGTGACAGGATGAGTAAGTACTTTCAACGTCATCCCCGCGCAGGCGGGGATCCAGAAGGGTTAGACTCTACTTTTACTCGACAAGGGATTGGTAAAAATCTGGGAAGGTTAACAGCATCACGCCGCTCGACCGACAGACGCGGTTTATTCCGTCGCCACTAATCTTTCCCCCGTCATTCTCGCGAAGGCGGGGATCCGGGAGGGTTAACATTCTACTTCGAGCTCGTTCTCCTAGATCCCCGCCTGCGCGGGGATGACTTTGAAAGTGCGTACTCCTCCCGTCATCCCCGGGCAGGCGGGGATCTAGGAGAGCTAAAAATTAGCACAATTTTTACGCGCCACCGGCCACAAACCTTTGATCCTACTGACTCCAAGAAAAAACATTAATTTTTGCCCCCGGGCAAAATTCTAATTTTCCCAGCGCTGGGAAAATTAGAAAAAAATCAAAAACCAATGACTGAAATTGCTCTCGTCGGCTACGAAAATCTTCTCATTGAAATTCAAAAACAAATTGGACAAGCGCAGCAAAACATCTTTCAAAACATTGCGCGACAAAAGGTCGTAATGGCTTGGAATGTGGGGAAAATAATTGACGAGCATTTGTCGCGTAACGACAAAACTGGCTACGGAGAAAAATTAATGGAGAAGTTGGTGCAAGACACCGCAATGTCTGACAACAGTCTTTACAGAATGCGTAGCTTTTACCAATCCTACCCAAAATTGCCCAAAGATGAAAAGCAGCTCAACTGGACTCACTACCAAACACTCAGCGGCGTAAAAAAAGACGAAGAAAGAAAGCGTTTGGAAAATCTGGTCAGAGACAATTCTTTGACAACGGACGAGCTGCAAATCGAAGTTACAAAATTTAACTCCTTGGACAACTCCCTGGACAATACCTTGGCCAACTCCTTGGCAAAAACAAAAAAGCCGCTTAGGAAGAAAAAATTGCTCAAAACAAAACTTCACCCCGAGCGCGGTCAGTTATTTTCTTACCCGCTAATCAAGCTCGAGAACGCAGACGTGAGCTGCATCGATTGTGGATTTAATTTTTTCCGCGAGGTCGAAAATCAGTCGAAAAATTTGCAGAATGTTGACGTAATTAAGAAAGACGAAACCTACTCACTCAAAAAATCTGACAGTCATCCGCGCAAATTTAACACCTACAAAGCCTACCTGGATCGCGTTGTCGACGGCGACACCATTCGCGTC
>Ga0164295_10000125_pt1 | contig 62951 bp, 44 predicted proteins | sample GEODES006metaG_FD_111798 | JGI IMG/M metagenome (GOLD analysis project Ga0164295, IMG submission 111798) | Oligotrophic lake water microbial communities from Sparkling Lake, Wisconsin, USA - GEODES006 metaG | ecosystem: Environmental > Aquatic > Freshwater > Lake | place: USA: Sparkling Lake...
CACCCACCCTCGCGTGGCTCAAGTCACGCGCGGCCAACCTGACGGCCTCGTCCTGCTTCGGTCAGTCGATTGTCAGTGGCCAAGCGGCTCTCGAGGCGTGGGTGAGCGAGGCGCCTGCGGTGACCTTCGTCACGGGCAAGGTGTCCTTCGACCATGCCCTCGAAGCCGCCGCGCTCTGGCCCGCCAAGCGCCCATCGCCGGTCGGGCGAATCGACTCGCCCCCTGAATCCCCAGCGCGGCGCGGCGGAAGCGCACTGACATTCGTGGTGCATGACCGGTCACCGCGCACCCTCGCCGCGGTTGAGTTGGCCCTCACGGCCATCGCGGGCGACGAGGCCGTCTGGTCACAGCGCCCAAGCTGCGCGCCCGAGGCGCTCTGCTTTGAGGTCGCCGGGCTCGAATCACCGGACGCTTTGGCGCTCGAGCGAGTGCGGGCACGCCTGAGAGTGCTTGCTGCGGCGCCGCTGCCGCCGACGCCCTTCGACGCCCTGCGCGCGCGGCGCAAGGCCGACGTCGACCTCGCTTGGTCCGAGCCCATCGACCGACTCGATTGGCTCGCAGCACAGGCAGCGCGCCCTCACTGTTCCGTCGCACGAGACGCACCGGACCGTTGGCTCGACGCGCTCGATCGGGCAACCTCTGCCGACGTTCAAGCCAGCGCCCGAGCGCTCGCCCTCACCCCTTAGAAAGCCCGCATGACCTGGTGGAAGATTGAGATCGAAGTGCCGAGTGCGCTCGCGGAGCCGCTCTCGTACCTGCTTGCCGAGGCGACTGGCCACATCGTCGAGACACGCGACGCGACCACGCTCTCGCGGCCGACCGATGGACTCGAGGACACCTCACACCTCGTCATCGGCCTCTCAGCAGCCCCGGACGACGCGCTGCAGCAGTCCATCCTCGAAGTCCTGGAGCCCTTTGACATGGGCGCTGAGGCGGTAAAGACCCAGAGCAGCGATGACGAGACGTGGCGCGACGGCTGGAAGGCCTTCTTGAAGGGCGGTCAGATGTCTCGGCGCGTGTGGGTTCGTCCCCCTTGGGAGGCGCCTGAGCCCAACGCAGAAGCCACGATCATCATCGACCCCGGCATGGCCTTCGGCACAGGACAGCACGAGACGACGCGCGGCGTGATGCGGGTGCTCGATGACGTCCTTGCAGCTCAGCCTGGCGTGCGGGTGCTCGACGTGGGCTGCGGCTCGGCGATCCTCGCGATCGGCGCAGCGCTTCTCGGGAGTGATGCCGTCGCGTTCGACAATGACCCAGACACGCTCGAGAACGCGCGCGACAACGTGCGACTCAATGCGTGCGAGGGCCGCGTCAGCGTTCACATCGGGACCATCGAGGCGATTGACCAGTCCTATCCCGTCGTGGTGGCGAACATCCTCGCTCGGGTGCTCATCGAGCTCGCGACGCCGCTCGCAGCGCGCGCGGCCGACACACTGATCCTCGCCGGGTTGCTGCACGCGGACGCCGATGCGGTCGCGTCTGCGTTTCCCGATTTTGAGTGCCGCAGCACCCTCAAGGAGGGCGACTGGAGCATTCTGCACTTGTCCCGCGTGCGGGGCGCGGCGCTACCGTGACGCGCCTGCCGTTGCGGGGCGTCGCGTTGAACGAGCCCGTGCTCTCGCTGGACACCCACGCCCTGCACTATCTCCGCGACGTCCGCCGCCTAGGCCCCGGAGATACGGTGGTCGCCTTTGACGGCTTGGGCAACGAAGTCGAAGCGCGGCTCGCGGGCGACGCCGAGTCCCTCCACCTCGTGACGGTCGGGGGTGTGCGGGCGGGTCGAGTCGGCGCAGACGTGCGCCTCGTCTACGGCCTCCCGCGCGGCGAAAAGCTCGACGACGTCTTGCGCCAGGTGACCGAGCTGGGCGTAGCGGGCATCGTGCTGCTGTCGACTGAGCGCTCTGTCTCTCGACTCGACGACGACGCCCGCGCCGACAAAAAGCGCGTGCGCTGGGCCCGCATTCTCGATGAGGCGGCGCGCCAGTCAGGCCGCGCCGATACGCCGTCGCTCGACGGGCCAATCCGACTCGAAGACTACCTGAGCCACAGCGTTGCGCGTCGTCGCCTCGTCCTTCATCCGGTGGATGGCGCCCCCTTCCCGACGAACGTGGGCGACGCCGGAGTCGACGTCCTGGTCGGTCCCGAGGGGGGGTTCTCGCCGAGAGAGCTCGAGGCTCTCACCCGCGCGGACGTGACGCGCGCCACGCTGCGCAGCCCCGTCCTCCGCACAGAGACCGCGGCGGTCGTCGCATCGGCGCTCGCGCTCGCCGCCGTCGGCGCTCTCTAGGCCCGCGTGGCGCTCGAGCAACGAGGGGTCGTTGCCCCCTTTCGACACCGCGCCGGCGCGGACGCGCTCGACACGCTGCTGGTCCTCGCGCTCGAGGCCGGCCTCTGGTCCACTGGGCTGGTCTCGGAGCCCCTCCCCTGGCGCGGTACCGACACGCTCGACGCGCTCGCGACGCTCCTGATCCACGACAGCGTGCTGCTCGCGCCGGCGCTCGTCGCGCTGCCCCTGGTCGGCACGCTCTATGTCGTTCTTCTGCGCGCGCTCCTCGGCCGCACCCTCGGGGAACACGCGCTCGGCTTATGGCTGGTCATCCGGCGCACGGGGCAGCCACTCGGACCCATCCGGGCCAGCTTGCATGCGCTCTGCGGCTGGCTATGCGCGCTCCCGCTCTTGGCGGGATGGCTCATCCCCATCATGACGCAGACCCGACAAGGTCCAGCAGAGTGGCTCACAGGGACGTGTTTACTCCTGGGCCCACCGACGCGGCGCTGACGCACCTGACCTTTTCGGTTCCCGCCGCGCGGTGGTATCGTCGGGCTGTGGTCGAAGACTTATGGACAGCGCTGACCCGCGACGGCCTGTTGATGGGCGGCGACCTCAGGTCGGCGTTGGACTTGGTCGAGGCTGGCCTCCCGGCAGACACCGCCGTCGTGCGCGCCGGCCGCCTCGATGGCCCCGCTCGCGGACGACTGCGCGCCCTCGTCGCTGCCCAAGCTGGCCTTCCACCCACCTCGCCTGAGCGACTCGACCGCGCGACCCTCGCAGACGCCGCGCACGTTCCAGCCGCCTGGCGAGACCAGCGCGGCTTGGTCTGTGTCGGGGCAGACGCCATCAGCCTCGAGGTCGTATGCGACCTATCGGCAGCGTCACTGCTGCCCGAGCTTGCGTTCACGCTCGGCCGGCGTGTCTCGGCGAGCCTCGCGCTGAGTGATGAAGTCGAGGCGACGAGAGCGCGGTTGGACGTCGACAGCGTCGTCGCGACCGGCGCGGCGCTCACGGCCTCCCCCGCGACGCCCACGTGGGTCGAAGCGTGGGCGCAACTCGCGGAGGCCGCCGTCGATGAGGCCACGCTCCTTGAGGCGCTCATGGGCCGCGAAGTGACCGGGCTCGACGCTTGGCTCCTGCTTGAGTCTGAGCCGACTCGCGAGGCAAACACCGACACGTTTCGCAGGTTCGCCGCGTCGCCTCGACCTCTTCACCCGGACCAGCCGCTCAGGCTCGCCGCTGAGAGCACGCTCGCACGCGCCTTCGCACGCGGCGCGACCCATGCGGGCCCAGCGCGGGGAGACGAGGGTCTCGCGCAGCTGTGCGCTCAGCTTGAGTGGCCGCTGCCAGACGACGTCCTGATCTCGACGGTCACGCGCCCGCACGCCGCGACGCCCCTCGCGCACGTGGTCGGCCTGCGCTCCCGCGGGCCCTTCGACGGCGGAACGCTCAACGCGCTGCGGCGCTGGGTCGAGCGCCTCGGAGCCGCGTGGCCAACTCAGCGGCGAGTCACCGCCCCGATCGCTTCCCTCCCCGTCGCTGAGCCGCAGCGCGAGGCGGCACCGGGCCCGGCACTGCATACGCTGCAGGGCATGCCGGTCACGGCACTCATTGACCGCGCGCAGCGGAGTGTCGTCTTCGGCGAGCCGCTTCGGGCGCCGCACGATACGATTTTGGAGCTCCGCCCACTCGCACTGGCTGACTGGGCAGCATCGCCCCCCCTCGACCCGCTCGATGCGCTCAAGACGCGGCCTCATGTCCGCGCGGTCGTTGTCGCGGATGAACCAGAGACGCCGCAGGTTCGGGCGACTCGAACCGCTGAGCCCGCAACGGCCACCGAGGTCGACGCGCCCGCCCTGAGACTGATTCCGCAGCGACCGCGCGCGACGGGGCCCATCGCGGTCACAGAGACCCAGCTTCAGCTGGCCGTTCGCGCGCTCTCCCAAGCCCATCCCGACGCAGTCGCGCGCGCAGCCGCTGACCTCCTTACCGCGGGTGAGGCGGGGCTTGACGCGCTCGTCGCCGCGTTCCCGGGCCAGCTGGTCATCGACCGCTTCGCGCACCCGGTGGGCACGATCCCCTTCGAGCGCCACTCTGGCGTGTTGCACGCTTTCGCGCGCTTCGGGCCGCTGGCCGTCCCCCGCCTCGAAGCGTTGAGTCGCCACCTCTCGCCCGAGATTCGCTACTACGCCGTCTACGCGCTCACCGCGCTGCGATCATCGGGCTCGACTGACCTTGCCTATGAGCGCCTGAGCGACGCCGACCCCGGCGTGCGGGACGTCGCGCTCTTCGTCCTCGATGCGGCCCGCGGGACGCCGCAGTTCGCAGAAGCGGTCGACCGACTGCGCGCGCAGACCAAAGCGGGCCCGCCTCGAGCGCGGCGCGCAGCGGTCGAGTCGCTCGCGCGCTTGCGAGCCTCCGACGCGCTCCCCGACATCGTGCCGCTCCTCGAGGACGTCACGCTTGGCCTCCAAGAGGCTGCGCACCGCGCCCTGGTCGACCTGACGCGCGCAGACTTTGGCTTCGTCGCTTGGAAGTGGACCCGCTGGTGGGCACACAACCAGTCACGCCCCCGCATGGAGTGGCTCATCGACGCGCTCCTGCACGAGCAGCGCGTGATCAGAGCGAGTGCGCTCGCAGAGCTCCGGCGTGCGACCCACCAGAACTACGGCTACGTCGTCGACGCCCCGCCCGCCGAGCGCAAGGCTGGCTGGGCGCGCTGGACGCGGTGGTGGAACGAGCATGGGCGCGCGCGGTTCGAGGCCTATCGGTGAGCCGCGCCGCGGCTTGACGCGCGGCACCGCACGTCGCTAAATGCGCCCGCGATGAGCGAGGCCGTCATACCCCAACGACCGCCCGTGTGGCGCGACCTCCTCGCGCTCGCGAAGCCCAGCATTACGCTGCTCGTGCTCATCACCACGACCGGCGGCCTGTGGCTCGCGCCGGGCGCCCTCTCCGGCGCGCAGTTGGCAGCGACGCTCCTCGGCACCATCGTGGTCGTCGCAGCGGCGAACGCGCTCAACTGCTACCTGGAGCGCGACTCCGACAAGCTCATGTCGCGAACGCGCGACCGCCCGCTCCCCGCGGGACGTCTCCGCCCAGTGACGGCGCTTTACTTCGGCCTGACCCTCGCGACCATCGCTCTGCCTGTGCTGACGTTCGGCGTGAACCCGACCACCGGCCTTCTCGCAGCGACCGCGCTCGTCAGCTACGTGTGCTTGTATACGCCGCTCAAGCAGGTCGGTCCTGTCGCGCTGCTCGTCGGCTCAATCCCGGGCGCGATGCCCCCTCTGCTCGGGTGGTCAGCCGTGACAGGCGGCGTGGAGTGGCCGGGCATCGTGCTCTTCGGGATCATGTTTATCTGGCAAATCCCGCACTTCCTCGCGATAGCGATCTACCGCGAGCGCGAGTACGCGCGTGCGGGCATCCGCACGCTCCCGATCGTGCGCGGCCTACAGGTCACGAAGTGGCACGCGATCGGCTGGTCCGTGCTGCTCCTCCCCGTGAGCTTGGCGCTCTACCCGCTCGGCGCCGCCGGCGCGCTCTATTTTTGGGTGACCCTCGCGCTGGGGCTCGGCTTTTTGGCCTTCGCGCTCGCGGGCTTGCGAACGCAGTCGAATGAGTCCTGGTCGCGCAGCTTCTTCCTGTACTCGCTCATTTACCTGACCGCGCTCTTCGCGATGCTCGTGATTGACGGAGCCCCTCTCCATGCCGGGTGATGCCCCCCTCTTGAGCGTCCGCGGCCTCCGCGGCGGCTACCGCAAGCGCACCGTCCTCCAGGGCGTCGACTTCGACGTCGCCCGAGGCGAGATCTTTGGGCTCTTAGGACCGAACGGCAGCGGAAAGAGCACGACCTTCCTCGCCCTCACCGGCCTGCTGCGGCCCGACGCCCTCGACTTGCGCCTCGACGGCGTCCTCATCGACGCGGGCGGCCGCGAGATGCGGCGCCGGATGGGCGTTGTCTTCCAGACCCCGAGCGTCGACCCGAACCTCTCACCGCGGGAGCATCTGGCCCTCACGGCGCGCCTCCACAGCGTCCCCACGGACAAGGCCCGCGCGCGCATCGAGGCGCTCCTCACCTTCGCCGACCTCGCCGACCGCGCCGATGACAAGGTCAAGACCCTCTCAGGCGGTATGCGTCGCCGCCTCGAGCTGGCGCGCGCGCTCGTCCACTCGCCGTCGATCCTCGTCCTCGATGAACCCACGGTCGGTCTAGACCACGCATCGTTCGAGCGGACGTGGACCCGCCTCACAGAGTTGCGCGAGCGCGAGGGTCTCACGATGGTCATGACCACCCACCGACCCGAGGAGGCCGCGCGCTGCGACCGTCTGGCGATCCTCGATGGCGGTCGCATCGTCGCCACCGACACCCCTGCGCGCCTTCAAGCGGCCGTCTCGGGTGACGTCATCACGCTGACCGCGCGTGACCCGAGCGAGCTCGCCGCTTGGTTGAAGGCGCACCTCGACCTCGATGCCCGCGTGACGCCCGACGCGGTCGTGATCGTCTGTGAACGCGGTCACGCCCTCATCCCTCGCATCGTCGAGGCCCTCCCTGCGGGCCGACTCGAGACCGTGAACCTGCAGCGCCCGTCACTCGCCGAGGTCTTCTCGCACCTGACGGGACGCGCGTTCTTCAGCGCGGAGAACCCAGCGTGACCTCTGCCCTGCGAGACGACCTCGCGACCATCACCGTCTTAGCCCGCCGCGACCTACTCCGCTTCTTTCGGCAGCCGAGCCGCTTGGTCGGCGCGCTGATGCAACCGGTCGTTTTCTGGCTCCTAATCGGGGGCGGTTTCGCGTCGACGTTCCAGTACGCCGTCGCGCCCGGCCTCGGATACATGCAGTACTTCTACCCCGGCATCGTTGTGATGATGGTCTTGTTCGCGAGCATCTTCGGGACGATCACCGTCATCGAAGACCGCCACGCGGGCTTTCTCCAGTCCGTGCTCGTGAGCCCCGGCTCGCGCACCGCGGTTGTCCTCGGCAAGTCGCTGGGTGTCTCGAGCGTCGGCCTCACGCAGGCCGCGCTCTTTCTCGCGCTCGCGCCACTCGCGGGCTTTACTTATGCAGATATCGACTGGGCCACCTTGACCGCCTTCTTGGTGCTCGGCGCCGTTGGCCTCGCCGCGTTCGGGTTCGCCCTGGCTTGGGTAACGGACTCATCGCAGGCCTACCACGCCGTGATGAGCATCGTGCTCTTGCCTGCGTGGATCCTATCCGGCGCGATGTTCCCGCCCGGCGAGCCAGGGAGCGTCCTCGCGTCCCTGCTCTACTACAACCCGATGAGCTACATCGTCAGTGGCGTCCGCGGCGCGCTGCAGGGCGATGCACGCACGCTCGCGCCGCTCGCGGGGAGCGTCACGGCCGACCTGACCTGGGTCGGGCTCTTCGCGGCGGCGTCTGTCGCGTTCGCCACTTGGACGGTCTACAAGCGCCGCTGAGCGAAGCCCTCAGAACATCAGGCTCGCGTTCATCTGCACGTTGAAGACGGTCGTCTCTTCAACACGCAAACGCCGACCGACGCTGTCAATCGCGCGCACATACGTCGGGTTCTGCTCGTCGGCGCTCCAGTTTGTGTCCGCGCGGGACTCCACGATGCCCGTCCCGTTCGTATCGCGGCCCACGTCCGCGCTGCTCAAGAAATGCTCCGTGTCATGGGCGAGCGACAGCGACGTACCGACGCGCAAGTGCTTGCTGGCCTGGAGACCGAAGCCGATGCGCCCCTCAGCCGTCATGAACTGCTCGACCGTGGTGATGCCGTCAAAGGGTTGACCTGCGAGCTCGGAGTTGCTGTCGACCGAGTAGCACGCGCGGTTCGGATCGATCGTCGCGCTCGGATCGAGAGAGCATGCGCGCCCGCCGTTCGCGAAGGCGTCGAAGAGCTCCGAGTAGTCGCGCCCTTTGGCGTGGTAACGCGCGCCGAGCGCGAAGTCGAAGAAGAGCTTGATGCCGCGCGCGGGGTCTTCGTACGGGACCACCTCGGTGCCGACCATGAAACCGGCTACGGGCCCCGGGCCGACGTACTCCTGCGCAAAGCGGTAGTCCTTGAACAGCGAGTCCGAGGCGGGCACGAACAGCGTGCCATCCAAGCGGGCATAAGGCTCCGCGTGCGCGAAGCGCCGCGCGATCGACGTGCCGAGCGTGAGCCCATGAACGCCGCGGCCGACCCCCTTGTTGTCGACCTTCATGATCTCGCCTGTGGGCATTCGCCAGCCAAAGTCGAGCGTCCAGGTGGCGCGGGCCGGGTCTCGTTCTTGATTGAAGGGGGACCACCGCAGCGCGAGCTGCATATCGCCCAGACCGCTCCGCGTCGGCAGCGCCTCCTGCGGCACGTCGAACAGGTTCTCGGGGTCTTCGCGCAGGGGCTGCCCGTCCGGTCCCAGGACGAGGCGGCCGTCCACGACCACGTCGCGCTCGCCCGGCGCGATCGTGCTGATGGTGGGGTCGACCGCGACGCCGTTGGGGTCCCCACCATTTCCCGCGAAGCGGACCTCTTGGGTGTCGTCGATCACGACCGGGACTTCCAGCGAGAGCTCAAGGTCGTGAAACAGGCCGAACCGGAGCCGCGGCGTCATCGTCTGAGTCACCCGCTGAATACGCAGCTCTTTGGCGAACACCAGCGCGCCGACGCCCGATGGGGCGCTGTCACAGGTGTCGAGCGTGAGCGCCGGATCGCACACGAACTCTCGGGTGATCTTCGCGCGCCGCAGCGTGCGGTCATACGCGACGTCTGCAGTCACATCGAACGGATCGTCGCCGTCTGCGGCGTCCACCACGTCCGTCAGGACCGCTGCCGACGCCGCACAGGGCGCTAAGACGACGAGACCCAGCCACATCGCGCGCAAACGCCGCCGCTTCATGCAAAGCCTCCAGCTCACTCAGGGCGGGCCACCCGGCCCATCGACGGCGAGAACTTACCGCTCCGGCTCGCGCAGCCCAAGTTCCTTCATCTTGATTTGCAAGCTCTTACGCGAGATCTCAAGCCGCCGAGCGGCACGCGTCACATTGCCCGCGGTCTCGCCCAGCGCACGCTCAATCAGGTCGCGCTCGACAGCCTGCGTGGTCCAGCGCACGACATCCTTCAACGCAGTCACGCCGTTCGGGCTGACAAAGGGCGTGATGGGCGGAAGGCCACCGGCACCGCTCAAGCGGCCCGTGAACTCCGCGGGCAGGTCTGTGACACCGATCTCCGGCCCGTCGCAGAAGAGCAGCGTTCGCTCAATGACGTTCTCGAGCTCACGAATGTTGCCCGGCCAGGGATATGCTTGGAGGGCAAGGAGCGCGTCTTCGGAGAAACGCTCCACGCCGCGCCGCCCAAGCCGCTGCGTGTATTTGACGAGCATGTGATTCGCCAGCGCAGGCACATCGGCGGGGCGCTCGCGGAGCGGCGGCAAGGCGATCGGCACCACGTTCAGCCGATAATAGAGGTCCTCGCGAAACTTCCCATCGGCCACGTCGCGCGCCAAGTCGCGGTTCGTCGCCGCGACGAGCCGAACCTCGACACGGCGCGTGGTGACCCCGCCCACCCGCTCAAACTCGCTCTCTTGCACTGCGCGCAGGAGCTTCACCTGCATCTCGGTCGAGACCTCTCCGATCTCGTCGAGAAAGAGCGTCCCGCCGTCCGCCAGCTCGAACCGACCCGGCTTGCTCGCGACCGCCCCTGTGAACGCGCCCTTCTCGTACCCGAACAGCTCTGACTCGATCAGCCCCTCAGGAATGGCCGCACAGTTGACCCGAATGAACGGCCGGCTCGCCCGCCCGCTCTGCTCGTGGAGCGCCCGCGCGACGAGCTCTTTGCCGGTGCCACTCTCTCCGGTCACCAAGACCGTCGACGGCGTCGATGCGACGCGCTCGATGATCTCATAGACCCGCATCATCGAAGCCGACGTACCAATGAGGCCAAAGCGCCCCTGGTCGTCGCCCCGCGCGAGCGTCGTGCTCTCGAGCTCAGCGAGAGCGCTCGTCCGCACGGCCTTGGAGATAATGCGGCTGAGCTCTTGCTGGTCGAACGGCTTATTCACGAAGTCGAACGCACCGAGCTTCATCGCCTCGACGGCCGTCTCGACCGTGCCGTGGGCCGTCAGCAAGACGACCGGCGTCTCCGGAGTCCTCGCCATCACTCGCCGCAGAACAGCCATACCGTCTACTTGTGGCATCCGCAGGTCCGTCAGGACCGCGGCGTAGCGCTCCTCGTCGAGCATCTGCATGGCCTCGGCGCCGTCCTCGGCCGTGTCGACCTCGTAGCCTTCCCGACGAAGCATCGCCGCGAGCACCTTGCGCAGGTTCGCCTCGTCATCGACGACGAGGATTCGGTCGGCCATGCCTTCGCTCCTTTGTCTCTCCATCGTAGCACCCACGGGACGCGCAGCAACCGCTGTCGCCTGCTATAACCCCCGCGATGACGCCCGCCGCTCACGAGCGCAGCCTCTGGGAACGCCTGCGTCGGTCTGCGCTGATTTTCAGTTTCGCCCTGGTTGCGCTCTCAGTGCTCGGCCCGCGGCCCGCACTGAGCGGGCAGCCCGCCCCGACATGGCGCACCCTGGAGACACCCCACTTCGTACTTCACTTTCCCGCGGGCCTCGACGCGCTCGCGGCCCGCGCGGCCCGCATCTGCGAAGAGGCGCACGCCGTCCTCACGCCCGTCCTCGCCCATGCGCCGCGTCAGCGGACGCAGGTCGTGCTCTCCGACTTCGGGGACGCCGCGAACGGCTCGGCGACGGCGCTCCCGTCTCTGCAGATGCGGCTGAATGCGGCAACGCCGGCGCTCGACGGCAACCTCAACGACTACGACGATTGGATGCGCGTCCTCATCTACCACGAGTACACGCACATCCTTCACCTCGACACCATGTCGGGCCTCCCCGCCCTGCTCAACAACGTCTTCGGTCGCAGCTTTGCCCCCAACCAGAACATGCCCTCGGTCCTCATCGAGGGCGCGGCGGTCTGGCTTGAGAGCCGCACCTCTGGCCGAGGTCGCGTGCGCTCCGCGTGGTTTCGCGGATGGCTCCGTGCCGCGGCGCTCGACGGCACGCTCGCCCCGCTCGATGTCGCCCTTCACGCGCCGCTCGACTGGCCGGGTCCCAACGTCTGGTACATGTACGGCGGCCACTTCGTCGACTGGCTGACGCGCACGCACGGCGAAGCGGGCATCGCGCGGCTCTTCGCTGCTTATGGCGATGACGTGCTGCCGTTCGCGGTGAACGGCGCCTTCATCGAAGCCTTCGGTCGCCCGCTCTCGACCGCTTGGGCCGCGTGGCAGAGCGACCTCACGCGCAGTGCGACGATGGAGCGCGATCGCCTGCTCGCCGAGGGGCAGCCAACGCCCTGGGTTCGCCTCACGACCGCCGGACATCGACACGAGGACGCGCGCTTCATGCCCGATGGGCGCCTCATCGCCCTCGAGATTGGCCCCGACGACCTACCCGCGCTGTGGGCGCGCTCGCCTGCCGATGGCTTCGCAGCGCGCACCCACATGCTCGATATCAACGGCACCGACCACTTCGACGTCTGCGACGACGGCTCCCTTGTGCTCGACCGCGTAGACCGCTTCGACGGTCAGTTCTCGGGCTATGACCTCGTCGCGCTCCGCGATGGTCGCCTCATCCGAGTGACGCGCGGCCTGCGGGTGCGGGAGCCGGCCTGCGGACCCGGCGCGCGCTTCTACGTCGCCGTCCAGTTGGTCGAGGGACGCACTCGCCTCGTCCGCGTGGACGCCGAGACGGGCGCCCTCACTGTGCTCGTCGACCCAGGCGGCGCAGGGCAGCTCGCGTTCCCCGCCGTCAGCCCAGATGGAACGCAGGTTGTCGCGACCGAGATCACCTCGGGGCATCGGGGGCTCACGCTCGTTGACCTTGCGTCCGGGGCGCGCCGCGCGCTCACGAACGACAACGCGCTGTCGCTCCACGCGCGGTTCACACCCGACGGTCGCAGCGTCGTCTACGCGTCTGATCGCTCCGGCGTACTCGACCTCTACCGAGTCGACCTCGAGCCGGGCTCGATGCCGCACCGACTCACACGCACCGTGACCGGCGTGACCGGCCCTGCGCTGTCGCTCGACGGGCAAACGCTGGTCGCGAGCATGCTCGTCGCGCGCGGCGAGGACTTGGTGCGCGTGCCCACGAGCGCGCTGCTAAACGCCCCCGCGACGCCCCCCCTGCCCGTGCCAGCGGCGCGCCCCGAGGTCAGCGACGTCCCGCTCCCGATGCGCCCTTACTCGCCCCTGGACACCCTCGCGCCCGTCGCCTGGTCGCCCCTCTTCGCCTTTGGGCGCCCCGACGACGCCACAAGTCAACTCGGCGTGCTCGTCGAGGCCGCGGACGTCGTCGGTGAGCACGTCATCATCGGCGACATCGCCACGCTACCGACGGAAGAAGACTGGCGTGGGCAAGTCGCCTACGCTTACCGCGGATTGGCCCCCACATTCAGCGCGACCGCCGCGCGCAGCGCTCGCACCCGCGCGGACGCCGCATACGCTGCGGGCGCGAGAAAAGATTGGCGCGAGCGGACGGGCACGACCGCCGCTTCTGTGTCTCTGCCTCTGGGCCGCGCCGGTCACAGCGCGGCGGTCTCAGCGCGCTGGACGTACGAGCGCACCACGCCGGACGGTAATCCGCCGCTGCAGTTCGACCCGCTCGATCGAAGCCCGAGCGCGCCCCGAGCGACCGAGGGCGCCCACCTCGCCGTCGGCCTGAGCTGGTCGTCGCGCGAACAAAGCCTCTTCTCGCCGAGCGTTCAGGCGGGGGGCAGCGCGAACCTCACGCTGCGTGTGCGAGACCCCGCGCTCCTGAGCGACGCCAGCACCGCCGAGGTCTTGTGGGATGCGACACGGGGTGTCTCCCTGTGGGCGGGGCACGCACTCGCGCTGCGCCTGAGCGGCGCCCTCGGACAGGGCGATACGGACCGGTCCATCACCTATGCCCTGAGCGCGGCGCCCGAGCGGAACCTGCTGCTCGATACGCTCGACCAGATCTACTTCGGGTCGACAGTGCTGCGCGGCTTTCCGAGCGGGACAGTCGCTGGCTCGCGCTACTTGCTCGGCAGTGCCGAGTATCGCTTGCCGCTCTGGTCTCTTTGGCGCGGCCTCGGCACGGCGCCCGTCTTCGGGCGTCGGCTGAATCTCGCCCTCTTCACCGATTGGGCGCAGGGCAGGCGCGACGCCTACCGCCTCGTCCCCGCCGCATTTCGCAAGACCGTCGGCGTCGAGCTCGCCGCGAGCGCGCTGCTGGGCTGGCGGCTCCCCATGGACGCGCGCCTTGGGCTCGCTCAGGGGTTCGGGGCAGACGGCGAGCTCCAGACCTATTTCTTCCTCGGGCCGTGGTTTTGACGATGAGCGCTCCGCGTCCCGCCCCGCCTCTCTGGCTGAGCCTCCTGCCCATCATCCTCTTCACGGTGCTCGAGGCGTTGACCGACACCACGACCGCCCTCATCGGCACGCTGGCTTACACGGTCGGAGAGCTCGCCTGGATCTGGCGCCGCGACCGGCGGTTCGACGCGCTGACCTTGACCCTCAGTGGCCTGGTCCTTGGCCTCGGCGGCCTGTCCCTCGTGGCGGACGACCCGCGGTTTATGTACGCCACGCCCGTCATCGGGGACTTGGTGTTCGCGGTGATTCTCGGTCTCAGCGTCCTACGAGGCGCGCCGCTGCTGCGCGTGATGGCGCTGAAGCAGCAGCCGGAGCTCGCAGACGACGCGCAAGCGCTCGCGCTGCTGGGCGGCATGACCACCCGCCTCGCGCTCAACTTCGCGCTCCACGCGGTCGCGTGCGTCGTCGCCGTGCAGGTGAGTCACGCGGCATGGCTGTTCGTCTCCGGAGTCGGCCAGTGGCTCTTCTTCGGCGCCCAGTTCGCCCTCGAGTACCTGAGGGTGCGACGCGACGAGCCGCCCGGGTTGCCGTGAGCCCGCCGGCGTCGGCATACTGCGCGCGAATTTCCAGCAGAATCGGACCGCTCATGCGCACCCCACTCCTCGTCGTCCTCGGCCTGTCGACGTGCCTCGCGAGCGTCGCCTGCGATGATGGCGGCTCGAAGAGCCCCACGCCGCCGTCACCGACCGCAGACGCTGGCCCCCTGGCCGACGGCCAGCCCCTCGACCCCTTCGGCGTAACGCTCGCCTTCACAGAGCCGCTCGAGGGCGCGGTTGTCACGACGCGCGCCCTCACCGTCAAGGGCACCTACACCGGCTCGCCCCGCGAGGTCTTGGTCAATGGCGTCGCCGCACGGCTCATGAGCGGCCGCTTTGATGCGACCCTGACGCTCTCAGATGGCCCAAACACGATCACCGCCGTTGCGGGCGAGGTGAGCACCTCGGTCAACGTCACCGTCGACGCGACCGCGCCCTCCCTCGTGGTCGAGGCGCCCGAGCGCGGGCACTGGCAGCAAGACGCCGCTCTGACGCTGCGCTTCTCCTCGGAAGACACAACCGGCCTGTCGCGTGTGACCCTCAACGACCTCGACATTCCCCCCGGCCGAGGTCCGTCGTTCACCGAGCCGCTCACGCTCCCCGATGGTCTGAATCTGCTGCGCGTCGAGGCCACGGATGCCTCGGGCAATGTCACGCGCGAGAGCGTCTCGGCCCTGGTCGGCGCGACCCGCGACGCCGACACCCCCCTCGAGGGCGCCTTCCGACTTCGGATCGGACCGAACGGCCTCGCCGGCCTTGGTCGCCGCGCGGCGGAGACCTTTGACGCCCTGAACCTCACGCAGCTGCTGCCCCAAGACCCCATCGCCGCGCTCGGCTTCATGGTCGAGCTCGTCAGCGCCGAACACGCACGCACCACGCTCGTTGAGTTGGTCCCCGAAGGTGACCGCGTCGCCGTCCACTTCCGCATCGAGCGCGCGGTCTTCGACGTCACGCTTGAGATCGACGGCAACCGCTACCCCATCTCGCTGCGCGCGCTCGCCATCGACGCGCGCGCCTCACTCGCGCCGAGCATCGTCGGTGAGGCGCGCACGCTGTCGACCGGCCTGAGCGACCTGCAGGTCAACCTCGAGGGTTTCTCGGTTGATCTCGCTTTGGTGCCCCCCTTCGGCGGCAGCCAGGCCGAAGAAGAGTCAGGCCTTGAGGCCGCCGTCGAGCTGGCCGCGAGCGACTTTGCGCGGAGCTACGTGCCCCGCATTCTCGACGACGCGCTCGCGTCCTTCAGCCGCTCGGTCGACATCACGACGTTTGGCGCGCAGCTTCGCCTTGAGGTCGTCCCCGAAGCCGTCGCCGTCTCGCGGGGCGGCCTCGTGGTGCGCGCCGGCGCCCGCGTGACCTTGACAGGCCCCGCAGCGGTCGAGGCGCCGGCTGTGCCGGGCTACGTTGGGCGACCGACCACGTGGGACGATGTCCCAGAGACTGACGACCTGGCGCTCGCCGTCGACGACGACTTCTTCAACCTCTTCATGTACCAGCTCTGGCGCTCCACGGGCGGCCTGCCCGTCATCGACCGCAGGTTCTTTGCGGCTCGCCCCGAGGCTGCGAACTTCGCGCTCGGCTTCTTGGGCAACCTCGTCCGTACCGCTTGGCCCGACCTGCCAACCACCACGCCGCTGCGGCTCGAGCCCACGCTCCCGCTCCCGCCTGTCATGCACATCGTGCCCGCCCAAGGCACCGGTGCTGGCGTGCAGCTCGGCCTCGGCGACTTGGCCGTCCGCATCACGACGGACGACCGACAGCAGCGCCCGCTGCTCGACGGCGCGTCGTCCCTGCTCTACGCAGGCGACATTCAGCTCGTCCCCGGGCCGATCGGGACCTCGCCCACGCTGCGCCTTGCGCTCACCTCGACGACCTCGACGTTCGACGTCACCACGCCTGAGCTCAAGGGCGAGGTCGAGGCCTCCGTCGAGGCGCCCGTGGTCAGCCTGCTCGGCGCGATGAGCGAGCTGTTGCCGCGGCTGTTGACGGATGTCCCGCTGCCGGGCGTCGACGCCGTACCCGTCGAGGGCTTCACGATGAGCGTGACTGGCCCCGACCAAGACTTCCTGAACATCGAGGCGCGCGTCGCTCCCTGAGCGCCGTCAGCGCTCTCCCCGCGCCGCAAGCACGACCCGATAGGCCTCCTCGCGGCTGATGCCGGTCCGACGGGCGAGTTCCTTCGCCGCCCGCGCCCCCGTGAAGCCATCGGCGATGACGGCGCGCGCGGCCGCGTCGAGATCGTCGGCCGTCGGGGGTGCCTCCTCCGGCGCGCCGCCGACCAAGAGGACGACCTCGCCGCGCACCACACCCGGCTCCGCGACGAGCGAGGCCAACGTCCCGCGCCGAAACTCCTCAAACTTCTTGGTCAGCTCGCGAGCCACCACCGCGGGACGGTCGCCCCCGAACACCGTGCTCGCGGCCTCGAGCGTATCGACCAAGTCGTGCGGTGCGACGTAGTAGACCAGCGTCTCACGCGCGCCCGCGACCTCCTCGAAGGCTTGTCGACGCGCCTCGACCTTCGCGGGCGGAAAACCAAGAAACCGAAATCGGTCGGTCGGTAACCCAGCCCCCGCGAGCGCCGTGATGACCGCGCAGGGGCCCGGCACGCTGACGACCTCGAACCCAGCGTCCACAACAGCGCGCACCAGCGCGTAGCCGGGGTCGTTGATGGTCGGCGTACCGGCGTCTGAGACGAGCGCGACGTCCTTGCCCTCGGCCAAGACCGCGACGATGCGCTCGGCGCGCGCGCGCTCGTTGTGGTCGTGCACCGCCACGAGCGGTCGACTTGGCACGCCGAGCAGGTCGAAGAGTTGGCCCGTGCGCCGCGTGTCCTCACAGGCGACCAAGTCGACCTCGCGCAGCACGCGCAGGGCGCGCAGCGTGATGTCCTCCAGGTTGCCGATGGGGACTGCGACGACGTGCAGACGCCCTGTCTCAGCCAATGGCCAAGCCGAGCGCCTTGCGGAGCTTGAAGTACTCCTCGCTCACGCCAAAGAGCACAAGCTCGCGCACCCGGTCCTGCACCGGCGCCTTGCTGAACTGGCCCGCCTCGTTCTTGAGGCTGCGCACGGCCGCACCGAGGTCGTTGCTCAGGAGCAAACCGAGCCGGTTCGAAGAGTGCTCGACCATCTCGAGCCACTTGGACACGTTCAGGTGCTGGTGCGGGTTCTCGCTCATCTTGGCGATGATCTTCTGCAGCTCGTTGAGGTCTGCAGGGGGGATCGCGCGGTAGGCCTCGATGAGGCCCTCGTCCTTGATGGGCACCTCGGCCGCAGGGTTCACGATCTTCATGATGGCGTAGACGATGCGTGCCATGCGGTCTTTGCGCCGCTCGTACGTCGTGTCGATGGTCGTGAGGTAGTAGTGCTGCCCCATGAGCAGCATCTGCTTGGCGACCACAAACGCGAGCTCCTGCAGCGAGCGCCCGCTGAGCACGTCCGCGCCGACCGTCATGGCCGGCGGGTTCACATTGGCGGTCTGCAGGCCCGTGCCACCGTCCGGCGCGCGGTAGATCTCGACGCGCGAGAGCCGCGTGACCGTCGTGACGTAGTTCACCACGCTGTTGAAGGGCGTCTGCTCGCTCGGCTCGAGCAGGTCCTTCTTGCGGTTGATCTTCACGTCCTTGTGCGGCAGCGCCATCAGAGCCACCGAGTGCTGGTACATCCGCTGGAAGAACAGCGCCAAGAGCTGGCTCTGCTCCGGGTGGAACAGCAGACCCCACTGCTCGTTGTCGAGCGGCTTACGCGCTTGCGTCAGCGTCTTGGAGCGGTACTTCTCGAAGAAAGCGCGTTCGTCGGGGTTGGCGTGGCCGAGGTATGAGAGCACCTGGCACACGCACCACGCCTCGTCGAAGCGCTGCGCCTCCATGAAGAGCCGCCGCAGGTGCTGGTAGCTCTCCGCGTGCTGCGGCCGGAGCTGCAGCATGCGGTAGTGCTCGGCGAGCGCGCGGTCCGGCTGCCCGCTCAGCTCATACAAGTCCGCCACGATCGCGTGCGTCTGCAGGTCGTCCGGCTGGCGCCCGAGCGCGATCTTGTAGGCCTTGACCGCCTCGTCGTACTTCTTGAGGCGCGACCGATTGATCTCCCCGAGGCCCTTAGCGAGCGTGATGACGAGCTTGTCGTCGAGCTTCTGCTCCATCGCCCGCTTGAGCATCTTGCGGTAGTAGCGGTCCTGGCGCTCGTAGTCGCGCTCGTTCGTCAGGATCTGGTCGATCGCTTGGAACGCCTTGAGCGCGCTCGGGTCGGCGTCGAGCGCCTTGTCGAGCGAGCGCACGGCGCTCAGGCTGTCCTTGAGCTCGTCCCGCTGAATCACGCCGACGGAGTAGTAGTATTTCGACTGGCGCGCGGGGTCGCGCTCGAGCTCCGCGAGCCGCGTCAGGATGTCGACCGCCTCGGACCACAGCCGCGCCTCGTGGAAAAGGTCGAGCAGCTTGCCGAGGACTAGCCGGCTGTCTGGCTGAAGCGCAAGTGCGGCCTTGTAAGCGTCGATGGCGCCTTGCGGGCTCCGCAGCTGCTCCTTGTAGATGTCGCCGATGCTCACGAGCGAGGTAAAGCGCTCCGCATCGCTGTCTGTCAGATCCGCCAGCTTGCGACGGAACGCGACCACGTCCTCCCAGTCGCCCTGTTTCTCGTGGACGTCGACAATGGCGCGCAGCACCTCGCCGTTCGCCGGGCTCAGGTCGAGCGCCTTTCGGAAGAAGTCGAGCGCCTTGCGTCGCTCACCGATCTTCAGCTTGACCTGCCCTTGGCGGTAGAAGACCTCGACCACCTCGGCGTCACTCAGGTGCTCGCGGTGGTGGACGAGGATCGTCTGGTACATCTGGAACGCGCGGTCCCAGAGCTCGCGACGGAACAGCAGATTGCCCATGCCTTGGAGTGTGGGCAGGTGCGTGCTGTCGAGCTCGAACGCCTGCTTGTAGAAGCCGAGCGCCTTCTCGTCCTTTTGGAGCTGCTCCGAGACAAAGCCGAGCTTGTAGGCCAGCCCTTGCAACTCGCGCGGCTCTGCCTGCTGTTGCTGACGCAGCTCGATGATCAGGTCGAGCAGCGGCTCAGCGCGCTCCCAACGACGGTCGGCCAGGTACACATCCACGAGCGGCGTCGCTGCGGCCACGTTGCGCTCGTCGAGGTCCATGGCCTGCTCGTAGTAGTCAACCGCTGTGCCGCGGTCATTGAGCCACCGCTCATAGACCTGCCCGATCTCGAAGAGGCAGGTGCTCTTCTCCGGTAGCGAGCGCGTCGCCGCCTCGATGATCTTCAGCGTGCGGATGACCTCCGACCACTCGGCGCGCTGCGCGTAGATGCCCTTCAGCGCGTTCAGTGCGGGCAGGTAGCTCGGGTCGCTCTCCAACGCGGCGCGGTACCACACCGCCGCCTCGTCGAGGTCCCCCAACTGCTCCTCGTGAATGCGACCGATCTTGAAGTTCCGGTCGAGCGCCGTCGCGCGGTCCGTGTGCAGGCGGGCCTCGCGGCTCAGGGCGTCGATCGCCTCGGGCCACTGCTGAGTTTCGCCGTACAGCTCACCGAGCATCGCGAGGGTCGGGATGTGACCCGCATCGAGCCCGAGGACCGGCGTCAGCGTCTCGATCGCCGCGTGAACGTCCCCAAGGCGCTCGCGATACAAGCGCGCCAGTGCGCCCGAGGTCTCGATACGAACGCGCGGATCCGGGCTCGCCTCGATATGGGCGCGGTAGACCTCGGCGAGGTCATGCCAACGCTCCTGCGAGGCATAGAGCCGCTCGAGGGCCCGAACCGGGTGCGCGCTCGTCGGATCGACAAGCAGCATCTTGCGGTACGTCTCGATCGTCCCGCTCGGGTCGTTGAGGTTCTCCTCTTGAATCCGAGCGATGCGGTCGTAGATGTTGAATTGCTGCGCCGGCTCTGTGCGCACCCCCAACATCATCTCGTACACGTCATTCAGGTCGAGCCAGCGCTCCCCCGCCGTAAAGATCTTCTCGAGGGCGACCAGTGCGTCGATACACTTGTCGTCCACCGAGAGCGCTTGTCGATACGCGTCCACGGCGCGATCCGGCGAGGCCAAGCGGCCTTCGTAGAGCTCGCCGATCCGCAGGTGACACTCGACGATCGCGCCGCTGTCGTAGAGCACCTGAGCCTGACGCGACAGCGTCTTGACCAGCTCTGGCCAACGCTCGCGCGCAGCGTAGAGCCGCTCAAGCGCCTGCAGCGTGCTCATCTCGGTATCGTCGATCGACGCGACTTGCTGCCACGCGTCAATCGCCGCGTCGAGCTGGTCGAGCCGCTCCTCGAGGATGCGGGCCATCTTTTCCAGCGCGGCCTTGCGGTCGTCCGGCTCGTTCGTCAGGTCTGCCCGACGGCGCAGCACCTCGACGACCTGAGGCCACTTGTTGTAGCGCTCAAGCAGGCTCTCGAGCGCGCCGAGCGCGCGGGTGTTGTCCGGCTCGATGCTCAGGACGAGCTGGTAGTGTGTGCCCGCGTGCTCCGGTGTGCCGAGGCGCTGATCGTACCAAGCCGCGACCCGCAGGTGCAGCGGCACCGACTCGAAGGACTGACCCATCGACTCGATGACGCCCTCGTAGAGCGAGACCAGCTCGCTCCACTTGTCGTCCTTCGCGGCGAGGCGCTCAAGCTCTCCCCCGAGGGTCTCGTCGTCGCGCGAAATTTCGAACGCTTGTGACAGCGCCACGAACGCGCCCTCGCTGTCCTGGAGGCGCTGCTCGAAGATGTCGGCCGTTCGCTTGAAGAGCCCTTCTCGCTCGAGCGCGTCCTGCGTGTGCTCGACGCGCGCGATGAGCAGGCCAACCAAATCCTCCCACTGCCCGTCCGCCTCGTAGAGCCGCTCGAGCTCCTGCGACGCGTCCATGCTCGTCGGCTGCAGATCGATGATCTGCGCGTAGGCCACCTTCGCCCCATCGACCTCGCCAATGTTCTTCTCCCACATCTCAGCGATGCGGAAGAGAATGCTCGCGCGGTCGAACGGGTCCGCCGTGCCCTCGGCGCGGCGCTCGAGAACGCCGACGCACGCACGCCAATCTTCGGCCGCCGTGTAGAGTTCCTCGAGCGCGTCGATCGCGTCCGCATCCCGGGGCTCAAGCGCGAGCAGGTTGTTCCATGCGCGCACTGCCTCGGTCGGGTTCTCGAGTGACTTCTGGTAAAGCTCACCGAGCTGCCGATACAGGTCTACGCGCCGCGCGTCGTTGCCCGCGAGCAGACCGAGCAGGCGCTCATCCGCCTTCGCCAGCTCGACGAAATCCGCCGTGCGCTCATGCAGGCTGCGGATCGCCCAGAGCGCGCCCTCGTGGTCGGGGTCACGCTCCAGCACCTTGCCCCAGCTCTCCAGCGCGTTCCGCTCGCGGTCGAGGTGGTCACCCCAGACTCGACCGAGCTTCGCGTAGAGCTCAATCTCTCGCGCGGGCTCATTCTGCAGCAGGATGACTTGGCGCTCGCACACGTCGACGAGCTCGCGCCAACGCTCCTGCGCTTCGTTCAAGCGCTCGAGAGACCGCAGCGCCTCGGGCTCCTCGCCCTTGAGGTCGAGCACCTTGCTCCACAGGTCGATGGCGTCCTCGGGGCGGCCGAGCGCGCTCTCAGCGATGCGCGCCATCCCGGCGTAAAGGTCCGCCTTGCGCACGTCGAGCTCAGCGACCTCGCACATGCGGCTATAAACATCGTAGAGCGGCTCCCACTCCTCGCGCGCCTGGTAGATGCGCTCGAGGCGCTCGAGCGCGCCCAGATGATGTGGGTCTTGGTCGAGGATGCTTCGGTACTGCGTGACGGCGAGGTCGAGCTCCCCCAAGTAGGTCTCGTAGACCTGACCGAGCCGGAACATGTACCCCAACAGTTCGGTCTCATCGTAGGTCGAGCTGACCTCGCGCTTGAGGACATCGACCAGCTCTGCCCACCGATGTTGGGCCGTGTATAGCTCGTCGAGCCCGCGGAGCGCGTCACGATCGACAGGGTCGATCTGCAGGATGTAGGCGTAGACCTCTTCGGCCGCTTCGTCGTTATGCAGGCGCGTGCGGTGCAGCGTCGCCATCTCATGGCTCACAGAGCGCAGCAGCTCAGCATCCTGCGTATTCTGCAGCCCCTCGGCGTACACGTTCACGAGCGACTCGAACCGGCTCGTGCGAACGGCCAGCCGCGCGAGGGCCTTGCGCGCGGTCTCGTCCTCGGGGACCTCGCGGAACGCGACGGCGTACCAGTCGAAGCCGCGCGACTCGTCCGAAAGCCGCTCGATAGCGAGCTCTGCGAGACGATGCAAATGCGCGCTCCGCTCTTCACCCGGACCACGGTGCGCGAGCAGCGCCTCGAGCAACGCATGGAGCTGCGACCAACGCTCGCCCTCCGCGTAGTAGGGCTCAAGGAGCTCGCCGATCTGCACCTGCGCGTGGCCAGCGGCAAAGATCCGCTCCAGCGCGGCGATGGCGTCCGCCTGACCCGGCGCGTCCGCCAAGACGTCGCGGTACGCAGCGATCGACCCCTCGATATCGCCGAGGGCCGACTCAAGCAGCGCGCCCAAGCGGAGTTGGAGCGTCACCCGAGCCGGAGCCTCTTCAGCCCGCGCGAGCTCAAGGCGCAAGACATCGGCCAGATCAGCCCATTGCCCCTCGCGCTGATACAGGCGGTCGAGGGCATGCATCGCGTCGTCATGCTCGGGCTCCAGCTCGAGCACGCGACGGTACCGCTCGATCGCGTCGACGTTCGAGCCGAGAGAACCCTCGAAGATCGCGGCCGCGCGCAGGTAGAGCGTGACCGCGATGGGCTCGCCGACCAAGCGTTCCGCCTGGTCCTCGATGAGCTCGACCAAGCTGCGCCACAGGTCTGCGTTCCGTGCGACGCGGTCGAGCGACGCGAGCGCGTCTGCGTGCGCAGCGTCCTCCCGGAACGCGCTGCCGTACTGCTCAAACGCGCGGTCCGAATCGCCGAGCATGTCTTCGAACGCATGACCCATCTGCATGCGCAGCGCGACGCGCGCGTCCGTCTCCGTGGTCACGTCGAGGAGCGCGCCCCACACGCCGACCATGCGCTCCCAAGCGCCCGCCGCCTGCAATACCGGCTCGAGCACGCTCGCTGCCTGTCGTGACTCTCGGTCGCTCCGAACGAGGCCCTCAAGCGCCTGAATGCTTGGCTCATGGCCCGGCACATCCGCCAGCAGCGCCGCGTAGCCTGCAATGGCGGTCTGCGGAGCATCGAGCGCGGTCTCATGCAGCTGTGCGGTGCGGAACCGCAGGGCGACGCGCGCCTCGGGCTCCTCTTCGACCTCGACGGCGCGCGTGAGGATCCCAAGCAGGTCCTCCCACTTCTCAAGCCGCGCGAAGAGGCGGTCGAGCGCTTGCAGCGACGTCAGGTCCTGCGCGTCCCATGAGAGCACCTTCTGGTAGGTCTCGACCGCGCGCGTCAGGTCGTCGAGCTCGCGCTCATAGGCAGAACCAATGACGTAGTAGATGTCCTTTCGCGCCGCGACCTCGTCGGTGAGCTCCGCCTTGCGGTGCAGGACCTCCATCAGGTCCTCCCACTGGCCGAGGCCGAGGAAGATGCGCTCGAGCGCGTCGAGCGCGCGCGCGTCAGTCGCGTCGAGTTCGAGCACGGCCTTGAACGTCTCGACAGCGCGGTGCGCGTCCCCGAGCATGTCCTCGAAGAGCGCGCTGATGCGGAAGAGCAGCGCCTTCTTCGTGTCGACCTCTTCGCTCAGCTCGACCTTGCGCGAGAGTACGCCGACCAGCTCGCTCCACTGCTCGAACTGCGCGTAGAGCGCCTCCAGCGCGTCGAGGGCCTCGGCGTCCGTGTCGTCTGTCGCGTACGCCGCCTCGAAGTGACGACGCGCGCCCACCGCGTCTCCAAGCTGGGCCCGCTGGACCCGCGCCGCGCGCTTGTGAACATCCGCCGCGACCGTGGCGTCGGCGATCTCGTCGACCTGCGCCTCGTACACTGCGACCAGCTCGCTCCACAGGCCAAAGGCATCCGCGAGCCGCGTCAGCTCGGCGAGCGTCTTCGCGTCGCTGGGCTCCACCGCGAAAGCGCGCGCGTAGCTCTGGAACGTCTCTTCCGGAGAGCCGGCGCGCGTCTGCTGCAGCTCCGCGATGCGGTGCAGGAGCTCTACCTGTCGCTTCGCCGTCTCAGCATGCTCGCGCTGGATCTCGTAGACCCCAATGAGCTGCTGCCAAGCGTCTCGCGCGCGGTAGAGCGGCTCAAGGATGTCCGCGATGGTCGACTGGTACTCGGGCGCGGCAACCAGGCGCTCGAGCGCCGCGACCGCCGCACCGTTCTCCGGGTCGGTCTCGAGCACCAAGCGGTACGCCTCGATAGCGACCTGCGTATTGCCGAGCGCGCCCTCCTGCAGGCTCGCGAGCCGCACGCGCAGGCCATTCTTTACGGACTCATCCGTGGCGAGGTCGAGCTGCTTCTCGACGCACTCGGACAGCTCGATCCACATCGACTGCTGCGTGTAGAGTCGGTCGAGCGCCTCCAGCGCACGAACGTTCGTCGGGTCCGCGGTCAAGACCTCGCCATAGGTGGCGATGGCCTCAGTCGCGTCGCCCAGCATGTCCTCGAGCAGCGCACCCGCCCTAAAGTTGAGGGCCTCTCGCGCCTCGGGGCTCTCGGCGAGCTCAAGCTGTCGACGATAGATCGACAGCAACTCCGGCCACATCGAGTTGCGCTGGTACAGACGCTCAAGCGCCGCGAGCGCGCCGAGATGGTCGGCGTCGATGAGCAGCACGCGGTTGTGGGCGTCGATGGCGCGGGTGCCGTCGTCGAGCTTATCCTCGTAGATGGCCGCGAGCCGGGTCAGCAGTGCGAGGGAGAGTGCCGGGACCTTTACGTCAGGAACGACGTCCTCGAGCAGCGCGGCGAGCTCGATGAACTTCTGCCCGATGTCGGCGAGCTCCACGAGACGCTCGACGACCGCTGCGCTCGACGGTGTCTCGCGAAATGCCCGCGAGAAGGCATCGAATGCCGCGTCGACGTCACTCAGACGCTCGGCATGAAGCGCACCGATGCGCTCGAGAAGTCCGAACCGAGCGTCGGTCTCACTCGTCTCCTCGAGCTGGAGTTCGAGCGCGCGGGTGAGCGGACCCCAAGCCTCTTGCCCAGCATAAATCGGCTCAAGGACGTGGGCGACTGCGAGGCGGTGCTCCGGATCATCGAGCAGGGCCTCGAGGGCCGACCGCGCCGATGCGTTCGTCGCGTCATCGGCCAGCACACCACGGTAACGCTCGATCGCGGCCGGCGTCCGCCCGAGCGCGCCGTGCTCAATCTGCGCGAGCGCGAGCACCAACCCCGTGGCCTGACCGTCTCCCGCAGCCACAGACAGCGCGAGCTGTGCCGAGACGATCTCGTGCAGCTCATCCCATCGCTGGCCAGCCTCGTAGAGGCGCCGCAGAGCCGCCAACGCGTCGCCATCGGCCGCGTCCTCGGCGAGGATCGCGCGGTGCTTGTCGATCGCCGACTCTGCATCGTCGAGGTGCTCCTCGAAGAGCACGCCCTGCTTGCGCAGCAGCGCCTTGCGGTCGTCCACGCTCTCGGCAAGCGCGAGCTTCCGGTCGATGACGCCGAGCAACTCCAGCCAGGCACCCGAGCGCGTGTAGAGCCGCTCCACGGCGTCCAGCGCGACCGTGTTCGCCGGTTCGAGCGCGAGCGCGTCGTGGTAGCGCACCAGCGCGTCGCTCTGCTGCCCGAGCTGCTCGTCCAACAGCCGCGCCAAGGTCAACGTCAACGCAAGCTGAGCGTCGCTGTCGCCACCCACATCTGCGAGCGCCTGCACGAGCTCGTCGTGCACCGTCGCCCACTGCTGCGTCGCAGCACCGAGCCGCTCCAACTCCGTCCGAGCCGCCACGTCCGTCGGCACCTCACGCAGCGCGCGACGCACCCACTCGAAGGCCGCGTCCGGGTTGCGGAGCGCCTGCTCAGCGATGCCGGCGCTCCGCATCATCAAGCGATGCCGAGCGTCTGCCGCTTCTTCGTGCTCAAGGAGCACTTCCAACACGTTGGCGAGCTTGCGGAACTCCTTGGCCTCCTCGTAGACGGGCTCAAGCGCCCGCGCGCCCACGACGTTCCGAGGCTCGATCTGCAGGATGCGCTCAAGGGCGCGCACCGCGCGGTCCTTCTGCCCCAGGTGCGCGTCGTAGATGCCCGCCGTCCGGAACAAGAGGTCGATGCGCGTCTCATCGTCCTTTTGAACGCCGACCTGGCCGTCCAGCAAGCGCGCGAGCTCATCCCACTTGCCACGCGCACCAAAGAGCGACGTCAGACCGTCCCAGTCGCCCAGCTCCGTGTACGCCTTCTTCAGGGCGTCCTGAGCGCGGCGATTCTCGCCATCGAGGTCGAGCAGCGCGTTCCAGAAGCGCACGCTGCCCGCCCGGTCGCCCACGCGGTCCTGAAGCACAGTCCCTGCGCGCTGCAGCAGGTCCGCCTTCTCCGCGGCGTCCGTCGACTGCTCAACGAGCGCCTCGACCGTCTCGACGAGGTTGTCCCACTGCTTCTCCGACTCGTAGAGCGCGACGAGCGCCCGCAGGGCGTCCACGTCGCCCGGCTGAATCGAGAGGACCTCTTCCCAGAGCTCGAGCGAGATCGAAGGCTTGCGGATCTTCTTCGTCGCGTTGTCCGCGATCTCCTTGTACTTGGCCGCGCGCGTCGGCGCGTCGGGCTCGGCGTCTGCCAGCTGACGCTGCACCGCGACGAGCTTTTCCCACTCGCGGCGCTTCTCGTACATGTCCTGGAGCGCCTCGATGGCGGCGCGGTTCGAAGGGTCGTCTGCCAGGACCGCCTCGTAGGCCTTGATCGCCTCGGCCTGGTTACGGAACTTGTCGAGGTACAGGAACGCGATCCGCAGGTTGAGGTCGACGCGTCGCTCCGTCTCGACCGCAGCCTCCGCCTGCTTCTGGAGGAGCCCGACGAGGTCCGGCCAGCGCCGCATCGCCTCGTACTTCTCGATGAGCGCGCCGGTGGCCTCGGCGTCGTCCGGCTCGAGCGCCAAGACTTGCCCGTAGAGCGTGACGACCATCGCGTCTAGGTTCAGGTGCTGCGTGTAGACGCGCACCAAGGCCTTCAGCGCGTCGACCTTGCGCGCGCGGTCGCTGTCGGGGATCTCCTCGACGTCGAGCTTGAGCACGTCGACGTACGCGCTCCACTTGCCCGCGGCTGCGTACAGCCCCTGCAGCGCCTGTCGCGCCTCGACATCGGCCTTGTTCGCGAGGTGGACCTGACGCCAGAAATCGGTCGCCTTGTCTGCGTCACCGGCGCGCTCGGCGGCGAGCACGGCCATGCGCCGCAGCGCCGCGGTCCGCGTCTCAGGCGTCTCTCCACCCGCCGCGTCCGTCAGCACCTGCTGAATGTTGCGCCACTTACCCGTCTCGATCAGGCGCTGAATCTGCCACTCACGCGCCACGGGGTCAGCAGCCGAGGTCTTCGCCAGCTCGCGGAGCTTGAAGTCCGCCGTCTTGCCCTCATCGAGGTGCAGCGTCCCGAAGAGCACACGCTCCGCAGCGAGCGCAGCGCCCTGCCCTGCCGCATTCGCCCGCCCCATTGCGTCGAGTCCGGCCGCGATCGCCGCGAGCGTCTCACGCGGCACACCCGCGAGCTTCCGCCCAACACGCAGGTACGTGTCGAGCTCACCCGGCGCGCCCGCAACGGCCGTGAGGTAGAGGTCAGCAAGCCCCGATGTGGCGGGTGCTTGCTGCGCGAGAGTCTCGAGAGCAGAGAGTTGCGCCTCGCGGTCGCCCGATGCCACCTGTGCTTGCAGCGCAGTCACGTCAACGTCGACAGCAGCAGCCGCTGCGACGGGCGCCTCGACCGCCTCGGCCACAGCCACAGGCTCTTCGACCGCCTCGGCCACAGGCGCCTCGACCGCCTCGGCCACAGGCGCCTCGAACGCCTCAGCCACAGGCGCCTCGAACGCCTCAGCCACAGGCTCTTCGACTGCCTCAGTCTCAGCCACAGGCTCTTCGACCGCCTCGGCCACAGGCTCTTCGACTGCCTCGGCCACAGGCTCTTCGACCGCCTCGGCCACAGGCGCCTCGAACGCCTCGGCCACAGGCTCTTCGACTGCCTCAGCCACAGGCGCCTCGACCACGACACCCGGCGCGCCGCCCAGCTCAGCGAGCGCGGCCTGCATGTCGGCATCGTCGGGACGAAGCTGCAGATACGCGGCAAAGCACGTCCGCGCCATCTCAGCGTTGTCAAGGTCGTAGAGCAGCACGTTGCCGAGCTCTTGGTAGATCTCCGCCTGGCGGTCGGCGTCCGCCACACTCTGCAGTTCAAGGTCGAGCAGCTGCGCGACGAGGTCCCACTGACCGTTCTGTCGGTAGATGCGCCGCGCAGCGTACAGCGCGCGCAAGCAGCCCTGATCGGTCTGGAACGCCGCCTGGTAGCAGACCATCGCGCGCTCTTGGTCGCCGAGCTTCTCCTCAAGCACTTCGCCCAGGGCGTAGATCAAGGCGGCCCGCTCATCGACCGCCTCGATGCGCTCCACCTCGGCCTCACCGACCTGTACCCAAGTCGCCCAGTCCTCGAGACTGGCGAGCAGTGTCCGCATGTGCTCGAGCGTGCCGCGCGCCTCCGGATCGGCCTCGACCGACGCGCCGTAGATCTCGACCGCACGCCGCGCGTCGTTCAGCATCGACTCTGCGATCTGACCCGCCACCTTGAGGCGCCTGACCGCATCCGCGGGATCCGTCGAATTCTGCGCGAGGTGAATCTGCAGGTCGACGAGTGAGGTCCATTCGCCTTCACCGCGAAGCAAGGCGTCGAGCTCGTCGACGACCGCCAAGTTGGACGGGTCCTGCACCACCGCATCGAACAGCTCGCGGATACGCTCGTTCATCAACGTCGCCTCTATTAAAGCCAGGGGAGACACGCACAGCCAGCGCGGTGGCTGCCCCCGGACGCCGCCCAGGGTGCGGGGTTTATAGCACCCGCTCGCGGGGGCCACAATCTCGGACACCCACGGCGTGCCCATGTTGGTCGACCCGTCATCGATGGCGAGTTGACCCGATGACCGCGGCGCGCACCGCGGAGCGCGCCCGACTTACGGGGTCGACGCGGGGGCCAGTGCGGCCGCTTCGAGTCGCGCGATGGTGTCCTCAGCCGTGCGGACGCGGAGCGGGTCCTCATCTGCCTGACGACGACCGAGGTAGAGCTTCAGGTTCGCAATCGCCTGCTCTCGGTTCTCGCTCTGCTGGTAGGCGATCCCCAGGTTGAACAGCGCGCTCAGGTAGGTCGGCTTGAGCTTGACCGCGGCGTTGAACTGCTCGATCGCGTCGTCGAAGCGTTGCTGGTTCTGGTACACAACCCCAAGATCGTGCCGAAGCTCAGCCTTCTCTGAGTTGTTCTCAACGCCGTTCTTGAAGACTTGAACGGCCTCGGGGAACTTCTCGAAGCGCGCGTAGAGGTTACCGAGCGCGACATAAGGGTCGGCGAACCGTGGCTGTGCCTTGATGGCGGCGACGTACTCATCCTGAGCGCGGTCGAACTTCGCCTGCTGTTCGAGCGCGCGACCGAGCTGGTAGTGGCTCTGCGCGTGGTCCGCCTTGAGCTGGATTGCCTTCTCGAGGGCGTTGATCGCCGCCGCCCACTCGCCTTGCCGACTCAAGACCTTGCCCAAGTGGTAGTGGAACAAGTGGTTCGCGCCGTTGATCTCGATCGCCTTGCGGAAATCCTTGGCAGCTTCGGCGAAGTCCGTGGTGCGCTGATATTTGAGGAGTCCGCGGTAGTAGTAGGCCGCGTCATTCGTAGGGTCGAGCGTCGTCGCCTGATTGAACGCGACGACAGCACCCGTTGTGTCGTTCTGATTGAACTGGGCGATGCCCTTGTTCATCAGCTGAATCGACTGGTTGCGCTCGCGGTTGCACCCCGCGGTCGTGGCCATGGCGATGAGAGAGACCGCGAGGAGAGCACTGCGCATCGGTGTCACGCCTTACGAAGCCTTGAACACGAACGGGTACGTGACGATGACAACGCCGCCGCCCTTCGGCTCCGGGAAGACCCATCGACGAATCCGGTCCGCCAGGCATGTCTCGACCTCGCGGTCGCCCATCGTGGACTCCACGACCACCGCCGCGATGACGCTTCCGTTGCCCGAGATCGTGAACTTGACTGAGATCTTGCCGGCGAGGTCGCGCTTGATGTTGAGCTGCTTCTCGTAGCAGTACTTCGTCTCGTTCTGGTGCTGCCGAACGATGCGGCGGATGATCTCCATGTCGAGCGAGCCCTGGACGATGGGCTTGCCGGGTACGACCTGCGGCACCTTGCCCGTGCGTTCGCCGAGCCGAGACACACCGCGGCCGTAGCCGGAGCCGCCCTCGCCACCCCCTCGGCCCATGGTCCCGACGTTCCCGACGCCGATGGAGGTCTCGCTCCACCCGCCGCCGCCGCGACCCGCCCCGGCGGTCCCGAAGCCGCCGAATCCGCCCGCCTCACCGACCTGGCTGCCAAACATATTGCCGAGCGCGGAGACGGCGTCCGCACCGATTGCGCGGTCCTGAGTGCCCCAGACCGCGGCCATCTGCCCTTCGAGCTGGTTGAAGGCCGACGTTGCGGTGTTGAGCGCCTCCATTTTGGCGCGCTCCTTCGCGAACTGGATCTCCTTTTGGTCGGCTGGCCCCTTGATGGCGAACCGCTTGTCCTTCTCCGTGGAGTCCTTCTTGCCCATCTTGCCTTCGTCGCCGCGCGCCTTCGCCGCGGCCTCACCCTCGTCCTTGAGGTCCTTGAAAAGGTCCTCGATCTTCTCCTCTTTCTCGGTCTCGGGCTTGAGCTGGAACTCGACCCACCTCTCCTGCAGGTCGAAGCCGTCTAGGCTCAATCTGCTCGCGTCCTCGGGCACGCTGAGCACGATCCCGATAATCAGCATGTGCAGCGCGAGCGCGCCCAAGAAGTAGCGGCTGAACTGCGAGTCGAGGATCCCCCCGAGGCCCGCAGGGGGCAGAGGGCGCGCAGCGGCGACCGAGCTCACCAGGAACGAGGCGTCCCCGAAACTCAGCCGGGCACGCGCCTTCGGCGGCAAGCGGAGCGCGCTGCTGTTCGGCTCGGTACTCCGGCTGAGCTTGCCCTCACGGCGCAGCTCATCGAGGCCGAAGACGCGGCCGTCGAAGAGCACGTCCCCGTTCACGTTGTCGGGCACGTTGACGACCATGTCCGCGCCGTCCGTCGTGGCGAGCACGAACGGGTCGGCGGGCGCCGCCCCCGGGGCGACGAAGTGCGTGACCGTGTCGGCTTGGCCAATCGTGAACTGGCCGCTCCGCAAGTGCGCAACCTCGATCACCGTGTCGCCGAGCATGGCGACGACTTCAAGCGACCGCGTGCCGTCCGAGTCGCTCTCGTCCTCATCAAGCACGACCGCTCGGCGCGGCGCCGCCTGCTCTTCCTGCCGAGACTGCACCGTCGCCATCGCGTCCGTGCTCTGCCGCGGACCGCCCGCTGTCTGGCCGGACACCGTCACGACGACGCGGTGCCGCCCAAGCTGGAGTTCATCGCCTGAGCGGAGCCGCTGCTTGGTGACGCGCTGGCCGTTCACAAACGTGCCCGAGGTACTGCCCAGGTCGAGCACGACCACATCGTCCGGACTCGAGGCCTCGATGACGGCGTGCATGCGCGAGACGTCGTCGTCGTCGATGCGGACGTGCGACGAAGAAAGCTTGCCGATCTTGATGGTCGACTCCGCGAGCACTTCCGTGCGCAGCAGACGGTCGCCGTCGTAGATCTCGAACTGAATTGTAGGCTTCTCGCTCATGTGCGTCTCTCGCTCGGGCTGGCGGGCCTCAGAGGTCCTCGGCCGACTTCAACATCTCAGGCACGAAGGACTCGCGGATCTTAATCAAGCTGCTGTGTCGGGCTGCACGGCGAGAGTCGAGGTACTCGCCCTCAGGCCGCACGAAGGAGCCCTCGACGATGTCTTCCTCGAAGTCGTAGACCGTCTCCTTCTTGTAGACCACGCCCGGGTTCTCGGCGTCCGGCACCACGTCGTCCTGCGCGAACGCGGGCCCGGTGACCAACAGCGAACCGACCAGAAGCCCCCGTGCGACCCACTTCGGATTCATCTCGACCTCATACCGCATGATGGTTTTGGACAGCCGCATTGCCTTCAGGTTCCGAACTTATAGACCCGGGCGGCGACAATCAAGGCGTGGGCGCCTCGGCGGGTGGCGCCGGCTCCGCCGGTGCGCTCTCCGGCGCGGGCGGCGGCGCCTCGGCTGCGCGCTTTCGGTCTTCTTCGGCCTGCTGCTTCATCATCGCCTCGGCCTCGCGCTGCGTCTGCAGCTGGATCTGGACCTGCTTGATGCGCTCCGTCGCGTCCTTCCGGAGCGCGGCGTCGTTTTGCTCAACCCGCAGCACGCTCTCGAAGGCCTTGATGGCCTCATCGGGCTTCTGCGTGAACTCTTGGTAGAGCACGCCCAGGTTGAAGTGCGCGGCCGCGTAGCGCTCATCGAGGCTGATCACAGCCTTGTAGCCGCGCTCCGCCTCTTCGTAGTTGCCCATGCCGCGGGCCGCGACCGCGCGTGACAGGCCTGCCTCGGTGTTCTTGGGCTCAAGCTTCACAACCTGGTCGAAGGCGCGGTAGCTCGCCTCGTAGTCCTTGTAGCTGAACGTGATGGCGCCCATGTTGAACAACGCGGGTACATAGTCGGCGTCCAGCTCGACGGCTCGCTGGAACGACGCAAGCGCGCGCGTCACGTCCTGCAACTTCAGGTGCACGAGGCCCTGTATGTTGTGAACCGCCGGCTCCGTCTCCTTGACCGAGAGCGCCTGCGAGCACACGAGCTTCGCGAGCTCGAACTTGCCCATGTCGTAGTAGGTCCACGCCAAGATCACGTACGCGTGGATGTTCTGGCTGTCCTCTTTCAGCGCCGTACGGACCCGCTTGACCGCGTCAACGAAGTCCTTACGGCTCTTCGCGACCATCGCGAGGTTCAGGTGGGCGTAACCGTTCAGAGGCTCCGCCTGAATCGCTTGCTGGTACAGCGAGTCGGCCTCTCCCTTGGACCCCGACTCCGCCTGCATCGCGGCCATGTTGACGAGGCCATCACCAAACGCGGGGTTCTTCTCCCGCGCCTTGGAGTACCAGTCGCGCGCCTCGTCGAGCTTGCCCCGCGATTCGGCCGCGACGCCCAAGTTGAAGTAGGCCTCGGCGAACTTGCTGTCCTCGTCGATGGCGTCTTTCAGCGCAGCCTCAATCCGACCCCAGTCGCGCTGCGGACCGCGCGCGTACTCCTTAGCGGCCTCGGCGAAGGCATCTGCCGCCGCACGCTTGACTTTCGGCGCGGGCGCCTTGTTCTCGCCCGCCTCGCTTCCGCGGGTCGCCTCGTCCGAAGCCTCCTCGGCGCGGGGCGCTGCGCCACCGCAGGCTGCGAGCATCGCCACGAGCGGGAAGGCAGCGCGGCGCATCATCGACAGGCTCATCATCACTGCTCCTCGCTCGTCGGCAGGGTCGCAATAAACGGCTGGCGGAACGTCGTCGACCCGAAGTGGTCCGGCTTGGAGCGGACCTCACCGTCGTACCGATACTCCTTGGGCCGAAGCACGGCGAGCTGGCGCGCCGAGATGTCCGACCACTCATTGAACCAGCGCAGCTCCTGCGCCTTCTTCACACACACGACATACGAGTCGATGGCCTTCGACTCCGGGCCCTGAGCCATCGTCGCCAGATACCCCTTGAAGACCTCGACCTGCTCCTCGTCCCAGCCTTGCGGCGTCGGGAAGTCGTACACGTCGTTCGCGAGCTTCTGGTACATCTGACCAATCCGCGCGAGGGCCGCGAGGGCCCAGTTCGGCGACTTGAGCAGCAACACCTCGTTGTAAACAGCCGTCGCCTTGGCGATCAGGTCGGTCTTTGCCGTCACGATGGCTTTGAAGTCCTCTTGGAACTTCTTCACGTTGCGCGTCGACACCTTCATTTTGAGGCTGTCGAACTCAGCGCGGATCGCCTCGCCCATCTTGAAGCGCGCCTCAGCGACCGCGTTGAGCCCAGTCGTCAGCGCGCCCTTCTCAGCGTCCGAGAGCTTACCGAAAGCAGCAAACGCGGTCGCATAAGCCTTCTGGGCGCTCGCGAGGTCCTTCTTCTTCTCGTAGGCGTTGCCGATGCGCACAGGCGCCTCGAGGCGCAGGTCGGCGCGGCCGGCCGCGGCGTACTTGCGCAGGAAGTCGTTGAAGTGACGAATCACCTCGTCCCACTTCTCCTGCTTCTCATAGATGAGGCCCATCGTGAAGTGGACCTCGGCCGTCTCGTCCGGCTTCGACCCGATGAGCTTCATGTAGTTCGCTGCGTCCGTGAGCGCCTGGTCATACTCACCGAGGCCCTGCCGGAAGACCGTGGCGTTGCGCAGCGCATCCCGGGCGTTCGCGTCCTTCGGGAACTTCCCAGCGAACACCTCGTACAGCTTCGCCGCCTGCGAGTAGATCGCGAGCGCGTGCACGTTGCCGGCAGTCTGGTACAGAGCCTTCGACACCAGCTCACTCTGCGGCACCTCGTTGACGATCTTGAGCTTCATCTCGATCGACTGGTCGAGCAGCTTCTCCCGCTCGTAGTTCAACGCGGCGTTGAAGAAAGCCTTGTCCAAGTACTCCGACTGCGGGTAGGCCGCCGCGTACTGCTTGAAGCAGGTCGCCGCGCGCACCCACTCCTTGCCCCGCTCGATACCCTGGCACTTCTTAAATGCACTCTGCTGCTTGAGCTTCATCAGCAGCCCGAAAAACTCGGGGTCGCGCTGCGGGGTGTAGATCTTGAGGTAGCTGTCGACCTGCTTGTCGAGGTCGTCCATTTGCCCCTTGAGGTTGTAGGTATCGAGCAGCAGGTTCGCGGCGAAGATCGCGAGGCGGTGCTCGGGGTGCTTCTCCGAGATGTTCTTGAAGCGCGGCACGGCCTCATCGAACTGGTTGAAGTCGTAGTAGATGCGCGCTGCGTCGTACTCGATGTCGACGAGGTACTCGCTGCTCTTCACGAACTTTACGTAGAGATCGCACGCCTTGATGAACCGCACGTGCGTCTCGGGCAAGGGCTTCGCGGCGGGTACGCCCTCCGTCGACGCGTTCGACTCGACGTCGTCGATTCCGCCCTTGCCGCGGTCCTGCTTGATGTCGATGAGCTTCTTGTAAGCGAGCACCGCGCCCTGAGCGGAGTCCTCGGTGTGCTCTCCCTTGCCGTTGAGCTGAAGCGTCCGCTCGTACGCGCGCGCAGCCTCCTCCCACTTCTGACCCGCATAGAGCAGCTCAGCTTGGTAGAACTGGAGCATGTAGGCGTTGGCGCCCTCCGGGAACGTCTCGACGTAGTCCTTGTACATCTCGTACGCGACGGCGTAGTCGTCGGGGTTCTTCGTCTTGGTCCACTGCAGATGCATCGTGACCGAGAGCGTCCGCAGCAGCTCCTCGAAGCCCTCGCGGTCAGCGGCGACGCGCTTGGGGTCCGCGTCCTTCGCATCCTTGACCTTCTTCCATAGGTCAACGAGACGCTTGACCTCGCGTACGATCTCGACCGAATCGCGGCTCACGGCGCGGGTATTGAACGCGATCATCCGCTGGAAGCTGACGGCCTTGTAGCTGCTCGCCTGCTGCGCGATCAGGTCACGGTAGAGGCGGTTGCTCTTCTCAAACTGGCCGGTCAGCGAGTAGAGCTCGGCGAGGTTCTCGGAGAGCTGCATGTAGTCGTCGGGCGCATGCTTGCGGAAGAAGCCGATGGCCTGGTTCGGGTTCGCGTCCTCGATGTTGACGTAGGCGCGCACCATGTCACGCATGGCCTCTTTCTTCAGGCCGATGCGGTTCCGCGCCCCTCGGCCGGTCGCCTCGTTCGCGTGCTTTACGACGGCGAGGAACTGCGCGAGCGCCTGCTTGAAGTCACCTTGGTTGAAGTAGCACCAGCCGAGCTTGTACATCGCATATCCGTAGGTCTCCGCCTCCTTGTAGTTGGAGACGACCTTCAGATAGGCCTTCTGCGCTTGGTCGACGTCGCCGGCGTCAAAATAGATCTCGCCGATGTTCGTCAGCGTGTCCGCGATGTGGACCGAACGCGGATAGCGCTTGACGAGCTCAACGTAGATCTTCTTCGCACCCTCGAGCTCGCCCTTCTGCTGAAAGTTGTACGCGAGCGCGAAGAGCACGCTGTCGAGCCGAGGATAGTTCGGGAAGTTCCGGACGATCTCCTTGTAGACCCCGATCGCCTGCTCGCGGTAGCGCTCCGACTCTGCCTGGATCCGCTTGCGCTCGTTCTCGCACGGTGCGGTCTGCGCGGCGCTCGGCGAGGGGCCAAGCTTCTTGCGGCACTCTTCTTCGCGGTCAAAGGCCCGGATGCCGAGGTCAAACGACCGTTGCCAAAACAGCTCCGACTTGCGGTCGTAGAGGTCCGCCTTCGTCGGGTCTTGGTCAGACGTCGACGCGATGAGCTTGTCGAGTAGCCGGAGCTGCTCCTTGAACTTGGCCTCAGAGACGGCGTCCCCCGACTTACCGCCTCGCAGGTCTTGCTCGCGGTTGTACTTCGGCCCCTTCTCCTTCGCCGAGAGGCCGGACTTGGTCTCAGGCGCGCCGATGTCGGCCTGGCCCTGCGCCTTGATCTCGACCTGCTTCTTCTGCGGTTGCGCATGAGCGGCCGTTACAGCGCCGCCGAGCAGCACACCGAGCAACACCCCCCGGAGACCGAGGTTCAACACCTTCATCGACCGCACTCCGACTTGATCGTGTACAAATAGTAGCCGAGCTCGTCACGCCAGTACTCGCCGGTGAACGGCCAGTAGATGTGCTCGTCGTCCGTCGCGTAGACCGGCCCCTTGGCCGCGGACTTGTTCTCGAACCCGTTCCCCTGGAGCTGATTCTCAACGATCCCCTTCTCGGCCGTGTTCACCTCGAACTCGACCTTGAGAGACTGGCTGATGAGGTCATTGAGCTCGTTGTTCACGCGGCTCAGTCGCGCCTTGGCCAAGCCGCCCGCCTCGTGCTGAGCGAGCGACTTGATGACCTCGATCTCTTGGACGATGAGCTTCGCCAGCTCGCTCTGCGCCCAGCTCGACTTGGAGCGACGAATCAGGTCCACCTCACGGTCGAGCTCTTTGACATAAGCGGCGATCCGCTTGAGCTGTTGGTCTTGGAAGGCCGCGTTCAGGATCTGGCTGACGCGCGGCGACAAGGCCTTGCCAGAGGTCTGCAGGCGACTCAGGAACTCATAGAGCTCGGTGGGGTCCGAGTAGGACTCGAGGTAGCCCTTAATCTCGTCGCGCAGGGGCTCGAAGGTCGCGCGGAAGTCGTTGATCGTTTCGCGCGTCTTCTCGTAGTTGCAGTTCGAGTAGAAGATCACCGACGCGAGAATGGGCGCCTCGGGAAAGTACTCGTCCGCGAAGAACGGCGAGTTCAGCGTGTGCAGGTTCCCGAGCGCCTTCTCATGGTTGTTCAGGCGGAAGAACGACCAGCTGGCCTCAAAGAGGCCATCGAGCCAGAGCACGCTGTCGAGCGGGATTTGGTCGTAGTACTTGACGGCCTGCCGGAACTGCCCCGTGCTGTAGAAGACGCGGGCCATGCTGAGCACGGCCAACTGATTGAAGTACTTAAGGTCCTCGCTCGGGTTGTTCGACTCGGCGGTCGAGCGGAGCAGGTCCTTGAAGGCCTCGACCGCAGGCTTCGGCTCCTCTTGCCGAACGTAGGCAATGCCCTGCAGGTACTTCGCCTTCGGGTAGTAGCGGGACTCGGGGGTCACCTTCGCGAGGGCTTCGAGCGCCTGCGGCATCGACCCCTTCTTGTAATGGTACTGGCCGAGCAAGTAGGCCATCTCGGGACGGAACTCGACGGGGCAGTCATCCGTCTTGAACTTCGCGATCTTCTCAAGCAGGCCGGGGTCACCCGAAAGCTTGCGCGACAGGTAGTAGAGCCACTTGCACGTCGCCTTGAAGTAGCGATGCTCGGGGCCCGCTTGCACGACCCGATCGAAGAAGTTCAGCGAGGCCTGAAAGAGGCCGAGCCGGTAGAGCGTCTTGCCGAGTGAATACTCCGCCTTCTGCTCAATGGGCGTGACCGCGACCTCGTTGCGTGACACGACGCGGTGCAGGATCACGCTCGCGCGAAACCAATCCCGGCGCTTGTAGGCGGCGAGTGCCTCTTCGAGTTCGCCCGCAGCCTCTTTGTCGCCCTCGACGCTGACGGGCGCGAAGTCCATGCCGTCGTCGGCCGCGCGCGCCGTGATCGGCGGGGCCATCAAGCCGGTTACGAGCAGCAACAGCAGCATCGCGCGCATCAGAAACCTCCCATCGCTCGGCAGGGGCACCGTGCCGCCGTTATAAGAGGCGCCCCCCCAAAAACAAAAGGATTTTCCGCGCCGCAGGCCGCTGACTTCGGGATTGACTTCGACCCGTCGCGGGCTAGTATCCTGCGCCGCAGAAAGCGAGAGTGCATGAAGCCCGAAACTTCCATCTCCGTTCGCGTCGGCCTGTGGGTCACCGCGCTCGTGGGACTGGCCGCGTGCGATACGGGCTTCGGACAGCCCTGCAAGCTCCCGAAGAGCCCCACGTTTCAGAACGCGTGCAACACGACGGTGAGCGAAGACCAGCCAGATGCAGGCGCGACCGATCCTCGGCTCGCGTCGAAGGCGTCCTGCGCGGTCAATAACTACGCGGGCTGTGAGACGCGCACTTGCCTCGTCTACCGCGGGTCCAGCCCGTTCTGCAGCGAGCCTTGCACCTCGAACTCGGAGTGCGAAGGAGAGTCACTCTGCTGTCCGATTCTCGGCGGTTGCGCAGACAACGCGAACGATACCGCTTGCCAAGCCGACCCCGAGACGGGCTTTCAGCCGGAGTGCTACTGCGTCCGCAAGGTCGACACGGACAACTGAGCGCGGGACCGCAGGCCCGCTCGGATCACCACGCGAACGCTGGAACGAAGGCGTTCTCGACGTAGTCGATGTGGTGCGATTCGCCGTCGAGTCGCACGCCGGCGACGTCGAACCGGATTCGCTCGGGGTGGGCGCCGTGGGCGCGTAGCCAGACGTCTGCGGCTCGACCAACGCGCCCCTGCTTGCTCGGATTCACGCTGAGCACCGGGCTCTCGAGGAAGTCGCTCGTGACTGTGCGGACCTCGACGAAGACGATGAGGTCGCCGAGCGACGCGATGATGTCGAGCTCACCCACCGGGCAACGCCAGTTGCGCGCCACGATGCTGTAGCCGTCGCGCTCAAGGCGCGTTACGACGAGCTGCTCGCCGCGAGCGCCGGTTTCGGCGCGTCCACTCAGGCGGCCGGGCGACGTCAAGCGACGCGCCGTGCCCTCGGGCAGCCTCTCACCCGTGCCTCAGCGAGGCTTGATGCGGGCGGCCTTGCCGGACAGGTTGCGCAGGTAGTAGACGCGCGCCTGACGCACGCGACCCGCCTGCACGATCTCGACCTTGTCGATCGTCGGGCTGTTCGTCGCGAAGATGCGCTCCACGCCGATGCCGAAGCTCACCTTGCGCACGGTGAAGGTCGCGCGCACGCCGTCGCCGTGGCGACGGATGCAGACGCCCTCGAACGCCTGGACGCGCTCCTTCTCGCCTTCCTTGATCTTCACGTGCACCCGCACGGTGTCACCGGTCCGGAAGGCCGGCAGGTCACTCCGCAGCAGACTATTCTCGACCGCCATCAGGGCGTTCATCGTTCGTGCTCCTCACGCTTAGGAGGGCGTCGACGAATCGACGCTCCTCGCCAGACAAGTTGACTTGGTTCAAAAGTTCGGGCCGCCGCTCCGCCGTGAGCCTCAAAGACTCGCGGCGTCGCCAGCGCTCAATCTCAGCATGGTGACCGCTCAACAGCACATCGGGAACGGAGACGCCACGCCACTCCGCAGGGCGGGTGTAGTGGGCGTGCTCGAGGAGGCCGCTCGTGAACGTCTCGTGGACGGCGGACTGTTCGTTGCCGAGCGCCCCCGGCAACAGCCGAACAACCGCGTCGATGATGACGAGCGCCCCCAGCTCCCCCCCCGACAAGACGAAATCGCCAATCGACAGCTCTTCGTCGATGTGCGAGTCGATGACGCGCCGGTCGATCCCTTCGTATCGACCGCAGACGCACATCACGGCGCCGAGCTTGGCGAACCGCTCTGCATCCGCTTGTCGAAACGGACGTCCGGTCGGCGAGAGCAGAACCCGCGTTGCCACGGGCTCAACGGAGTCGATCGCGCGCGCGAGCGGTTCGGGCTTCATCACCATGCCCGCGCCGCCCCCAAACGGGACGTCGTCGACCGTGCGGTGCCGGTCCTCCGTAAATGCCCGGGGATCCACGAGCGTCGTCGTGAACAGACCACGCGCTGCCGCCCGCCCAACGATGCCCTGCGACAGGTACCCTTCGATCAGCCCCGGGAAGAGCGTGACAACGACCAACCGCACAGCGTTCAGGCCCCTACAGGCGAGCGCAGCGCGTCGAGGTTGCGAAGGCGAACGCCCTGACCGCCGGGGCCAGGGCCCGCGATGTACTCGTCCACGAAGGGCACGAGCAGCTCGGTGTCCGCGAGCGCGACAGAGATGATGTCCGACGCGGGCGTCGTGAAGACGTCCGTGATGCGGCCCAGCGCCTGCCCATCAGCGTCGAAGGCCTCAGCCCCGACTAAGTCGATGTGGTAGAACTCTCCTGCGCTCGGCCGCGCGAAGCTGGCCCGCTCATCCGTCCATACCATGCTGTTCAAAGATCCGGCGGCGTCTCGGTCGTCAATTCCCTTGAGCTTCACGACGAAGCCCTGCGGGTCGCGACGGACACGCTCAATCTCAAAGTTCGCAGTTTCCGCACCTTCGAGGCCGAGCGGCATGACCCGGCCGGCCTTCAGGAGCTGTGTCTCTGCGTTGTGCACCCAGACTCGGACCTCTCCGCGGACCCCATGAGGTCTGCCAACGCGGCCCAATTCGACGCGAAGACTCAACCGGACGCCACGTCGAGCGCGGGCGTTTGAGCGCCCCACGCCAGACGGACGATGTGCTCGATCGACTTGATCGTTCGCCCTTGACGCCCCACCACGACACCACGGTCGCCCTCGGCGACGCGGATCGCGAGCGTGGGTCCATGGCGCCCTTCGGTTGGGTAGACGTCCACGGCGTCGACGTCTTCGACGATCGAGCTCACGATGAAGCGGACGAGCTCGTCCGCAGGGACGCGTTCAGCGCGCACGGCCGAGCTCAGGCGCCGGTGCGAGCGTGGCGACGCAGCAGGCTGGCGACGGTGTCGCTCGTCTGCGCGCCGACGCCCTGCCAGTAGGCAATGCGGTCAGCCTTGAGCTGCACCGCAGCCGGCTTCTTGAGCGGGTCGTACGTGCCGAGGAGCTCCAAGAACTCGCCGTCGCGCTTGTTGCGCGAGTCGGTGGCGACGAGGCGGTAGAAGGGGGACTTACGCGCGCCGAAGCGCTGAAGACGAATCGTGACGGCCATGAGCGCTACTCTCAGGTTGAGCGAGGACGCCGCACCCTAGAGATCCCCCCCCCGCTTGTCAAGCATCAGTCGCGGCGGTCACCGCGGTTTGACGTCCGAGTTCTGCTGGGGCGACCGCCCAGCGTCCACGAGGCCGTCCCGGAGCAGGCGCAGTGTAATGGGGTGGGTCGACGAAACGTCCGCCGGGGGGCGTGACTGCGAGGCGATGTTCCAAAGCACGACCCCACGAACGGATGTGTCTAGCCACCAATCGCCCCAGCGGCCCGTGAGCTGAGTGCCGAGACGGGCGGCAGCAGGTCGCAGCGGGACGGGCGAGCCGTCGAACAGGGCGTGCGCGAGCGGAACCGTTCGCCACGCGGATGGACGCTCGGCGCCGAGGAGCTCCGCGGAGAGCCCGGCCACATCTGCCAAGCTCCCGCCCGAGGAGAGCGCTCGGGGCGTTGTCGCGATGTGGTCGGGATGCCAGACGATCGCGGGGACACGCAGAACGTCGGGGCTGAGGCGAGCGCTGTCCGACTTGTGCGCCGGAGCCTCGAGGTCCTGGCCAACGGTGCCGACGACGATGATTGCCGTCTGCCTGAGCACACCGCGTCGCTCGAGAACAGCGACGAGCTGGCTGAGCCAGTAATCGGCGGCGGTGACCTGCGCGTCGTAGTCAGCCGCGCGCTGGGCCCGCTCGGCGGCCGCTTCTGCCGCGTCGTCATCCTCGGGTGGCAGATCGAACTGACGCCGACGGAAGTAAGCCTTCTGGTAGCCGGGCGCGGGGGTTGCGTGGGGGCGTCGCGGCTCGGCCGAGGACAGATAGACGAAGAACGGGTTCTTCTTTCGAACGTCGAGCCAGTCGTCGAACTCCCTCAAGACGACGCGCGTCTCGTCGGGCTCACCTGTGCGACGCAGGTCCTGCGACGTTGTAAACGTCGCGGTGAGCGTGGGGTCAACCCCCTCAGACGTTCCGAAGTAGGCCGCGAATCGGCCCCGCGTGATCGCGAGCGCCGGCAAGGTCGTCGCGCCAGGCATCGGCTCGATGAGGCTCCTGTGCCCATCACTCGGCGCCGCCCCGCCCGACCAGACGTCCGTGAGGGCGGCGCCCTCGCGCCCGAGGAGGTCCATCGCCGGCGTCGCCGGGAACTCGCCGAAGCGTCCGAGCGCGACTCGGTCTGCCCGGAGCCCATCGACCGCCCAAACGACGAGATTTCGGACGGGCGCAAGCGTCGTCGTGCCGCGCTCGACCCTCTCAATTCGGGCCCCGACCCAACCCGCCGCGCTCAGGGGCGCCGGCGCGCCGGTCGTCTGCAGGGTGAGCCGGATGGGCTGCCCCGAGTAGGCGCCGAGCGGGACGACCACGGGGGCCGCGTTCCCGGGGGCAACCTGGACGGCCGTTAGGCGCTCCGGTGCAGCGCCATCGCGCTGCGCCCAGACTGCGAACTCGACCGCGGTAGAGCCGGTGTTCGCCGTGTCGGCGACGAAGCGAGCCTCGGGCGGCGCCCAGAGCGAGAAGGTCCATGCGGCGGGCGCGCCCGCGAACATGACGGGGCGGGCGCTTGCCCCCTCGCCTCTCGAGCCGATCCACTCGCGCGGCGGCTCCTCAGGCGTTGCGCTCGGGCTGAACGTCACCGCGCCAATGCCGCCGGGGGTGCGGCGCTTCCCCACGAAGCGCGTGAACGCAAACCACAAGCGCAGGCGGTGCTCACCGGGTGCGAGCCCCCCCTCAGGCAGGCTGAAGGTCACACGCCGCCCCGTCATCGGCACGCCGACCGTCGCCACAGGGCGCTCGTCGAGGAAGATCGAGACGCGCTGCCCCGCCGCGATGCCCTTCATAAAGATGGAGCCGGAGCGAAGCGCTGCGCCCTCTTCGCCCACGGGAAAGTAGAGCGTCGTCGAGATGCCCTCGGGCCATGCGAGGCCCGAGGTATCGCCCGGCTTCCGAGGCAACCACTGGGCGCGGTCACCGACCTGCGCCACGCGCGCCCACCCCGGGCCACGCGGGTCGAGCACCGGCCCCTCGCGACGAACGTGGGCGCGCAAGGCCTCAGCGCCGAGGTCCGTCTCGGTCGTCCACGTCACGTCACTCGGCGTCGCGGCGGCGTCGCCCGTCAGGGTCGACGCACGGATGGCGGCATCGCTCGTGGTCACGGTCGAGACGGGCGCGACCGGCGGAGCCGCCTCGGGCGAGTCACAGCCGCCGAGCGCTGCGGCCCAGACGAGCGCTCGCACCCAGCGCAGATACGGCTTGGTCACAGTGCGCTTCAAGGCGGCGCATCGTGCGCTGCGGACCACGTGCGGTCAAGCGCCCGCGCGTTGACAGGCACGGGCGCATCTCCCACGATGCCGCGCCGATGAAACCGACTGAACTCTCCCGCACGGTGAGCGTGCTCTGGACCTTCGCGAGTGGCGTCACCGTCTTCGGCGCGCTGGGTGTGGTCGAGGCGCTCTCGCTCGCGGACCCGCCGCCCGACGCCGCCGCCACCGCCCGCTTTGGCGCATTCGCTCTGGTTCTCCTCGTGGGCTTGCTGGTCACAGCGGTCCACGGAACCGCGCTGCTGGGTTGGCGCGACGGCCCCAGTGTGGCGCCTGAGCGCCGCGACGTGGGTGTCGAACTGAACGCGGCCGCGACCGTGTCGGCCCGCTTGCTCTCACTCCCCCTGATCGCAGCGGCGGCGTTTGCAGGGGGCCACGTCGCGCATGGCTTCGTGCAGCGCAACTTCGCTGGGCCTTTCACCGCGCTCGCGGCGCTCGCGGGGTGGGCGCTGGCCGAGTACTTCGTCCCGACGCTGTGCGCAGCCTGCCGCGCCGCGTTGTCGAGGCTGTGCCCGACCGCACACGTCATGCGCGTTCGCCTCTCGCTCGTCGTCGCGCTCACGGCGGCGGCGGGCGCTGCGGTCGTTGGCGCGGTCGCGCTCAGCCGCCTTGACCTGGGCGCGTGGCGACTCGGTGGCTTGGTTATCCTCGCCCTCGGTGGCCTCGCGACGCCCATTGTCGCGCTCGCGGCGGAGCGATGGGCCAAGCCCGCGTATCGCGCGGCCGCGAGCGTCGTCGCCTGTGCAATCCTCGCGGCGCTCACGGGCACCGCCTCGCTCGCCCGGTCAGGTGAGGCCAGCGCTGCGCTGGTTGAGCATGCCGGACTCTCGGGCCTTGCCGTCGGCGCGCTACGCCGCTTGTCGGACGCCGACGGTGACGGCGTCTCTGCCCTGTTCGGCGGCGGCGACTGCGACGATGCCCGCGCTGAGGTGTTCCCGGGAGCGCGCGAGGTCCCCGGCAATGGCGTAGACGATAACTGCGTCGACGGTGATGCAGCGCCGCCGCCCCCTGAAGCGACACCGCCGGTCAGCGCGCAGCCCGCCTCACAGGCCACGACGTCCCGCGGCCGGCCACTCAACGTCGTGCTGTTGGCCATCGACACGCTGCGGCCGGACCACCTCGGCTTCTACGGATACGGTCGCAAGACGAGCCCGAACATCGATGCCTTCGCGAGCGGGAGCGTCGCCTTCGACCACGCGCTCGCGGCAGCCCCGAACACGCCGCGGTCGATGCCCGCCATCTTCACGGGCCGCTATGCGTCGCGCGTGGCGTGGCAAAAACGCTTCGCCAACTACGGCGCACCGACGGACGAGAACGAGACGATCTTCGAGGTCTTCGCGCAGGCGGGCTTCGCAACCGAGGCGCAAACCGCGCACTGGTATTGGGACAAGGCCGCGGGCATCAAGCAAGGCGTCCAGGTCTGGGACAACCGCGGCGCGCTCTCCATCAAGGAGAGCAACACCCAGTCAGCGGCGCCCGACCTCACACCCCGCGTCGTTGAGCGTCTCCAGGGCCTTCGCGCGTCGGGCAAGCCTTTCGTGCTCTTCGCCCACTACTTCGACCCCCACGGCAAGTACATGGCCCACCCCGAGGTCGCCGACTTCGGCGACGAGCTGATGGACAAGTACGACAGCGAGATTGCGTTCGTCGACCGCCACCTGAAGCCCGTCTTCGACGTGCTCGACTCGCCCGCCTTTCGGGAGGACACCGTCGTGGTGCTCTTCAGCGACCACGGCGAGGCCTTCAAGGAGCACGGCGTCCTCTTCCACGGCCGACACCTCTACGAGGAAGAGATCCGGGCGACACTGTTCCTGCGCGCCCCCGGCGTCGCTGCGCGCCGCGTCGATACGCCCGTGAGCTTGATCGATGTCTTTCCAACGCTTGCAGAGCTCGCGGGCCTGCGGGCGGAGCGCGCCCTCGGGCTCAGCCTGCAGCCGCTCATGCGGGGTGAGCCTGGGTGGCCTGCGGACCGCGTTGTGTTTGCGGAGCAGCTCCCCTATCCGAACTACGAGACCCACTTGGTGTCCGCAACGAACTCAACGAAACGTAAGGCGATTCGAGATGTCACAGCCGGCCGAACGGCCGTGTACGACCTGGTCGCAGATCCCCGAGAGAAGGTTGACGTGATGGCGACGGATCGCGCCGCTGAGCCCGCGTTGAGGGCGGCGCTCAATGCCTTTATCGAGGCCGATCCGGGAGGCCCGTAAAGTGAACGACGACGAGACGCTCGGGCGCGCAGTCGAGGCGCTGCTGCTCGCCAGCGAGCACCCGCTGAGCGCGACCGAGCTGCACACGCTCTTCGAGGGCGCTGCGGCCGATGGGCTCTGGTCGACGCCGACGACGGTGCAACAGATCGACGCGGTGTTGCGCCGCCTGTCCACGACATTGACGCCGTTCGGAGGTCTGGAGTGCGTTCAGGTCGGCGGCGGCTATCGACTCCGCACGCCACCGGACCTCGCCCCGATCGTTCGACGCCTCTGGCCGGAGCGCGCCGCGCGGTTGGGTGGGGCTTCGCTCGAGGTGCTCGCCATCGTCGCCTACCGACAGCCATGTACTCGCGCAGAGATCGAAGAGGTGCGCGGCGTCGACTCCGGCGGCGTCATGCGGACGCTCCTCGAGCGGCGACTCGTCAAGATCGTCGGGCGCAAAGACGAGCCGGGCAGACCACTCCTCTACGCGACGACGCCCGAATTCTTGGAGGTCTTCGGGCTTGAGTCCCTTCGAGCGATGCCGACGCTGCGCGACTTGGAGAGCCTGCGGGCCGAAGAGGAAGCCCGGCGCGCCGGCGACCGACAGCTTGAGCTCGACGCGCTCGACGCCCTCGCGGAGACGCTGAGCGAGGCGCCGCAGGGCGACGAGGCGGACTATACGTCGTCGTCCTCGACTCCAGTAGACGACGACGGTGTCTGAAGGACGCCCGCGGGAGACGCGCCCCCCTCGAAGTCCATCATGCCAGCCGCCTCCTCACCGAGCGTGCCGATGGCGCCCACACGCGGCTCTACCCAAAGCGCGCCGAGGCGGTCGCCTTGAGTCACGCGAACGAGCTTGAGGCGGGCCATCTCTAGAAGTGCGAGGAATGTGGTGATGAGCTCCTCGCGGTGGCGGGCACCCTCGCAGAGCGCGTCGAAGCTCGCGGTGCCGTCGCGCTCAAGGCGCTCGGCGATTTGAGCGATGCGCTCAGCGATTGAGACCCGCTCGACGTAGATGTCGTGTGGCGCCGTGAAGCGGCCCTTCTTGATCAGGACGCGAAAGGCCTCGGCGATCCGAAAGACATCCGCGTTCGCGAGCTCCGCCTCGTCCTCGGGATCGGGCGGGCGGTCGAGGCCCGCCACACGCAGAAAGACGTCCCGACCCACCCGCGGGAGGCCGTCGAGGGCGCGTGAGACCTCTTTGAAGCGCTGATACTCCAACAGGCGCCGCACGAGCTCTTCGCGCGGGTCGAGGACCTCGGCGTTGGGGTCGTCCGATGCCGGTGGGCGCGGGAGCAGCAGCGCGCTCTTGATCTGCATCAGCGTCGCGGCCATCACGAGAAACTCGCTCGCGGGCTCGATCGCGAGCTGTCTCAGCGCCTCAAGGTGAGCCAAGTAGGCCGCTGTGAGACGCGAGATGGGGATGTCGAAAATGTCGAGCTCCTCCTTGCGGATCAGGTGGAGCAGGAGCTCGAGCGGGCCATCGTATGCCGGTAAATGAACCGAGAACGCCTCGCCCTCAAGCCGAACAGGGTCGACCGGGCCGGCGGGGGCCTCGGCTTCGCTCACAGGAGCCCCGCGAGCCCGAGCAAGCCGAGGTAGGCAGACTTGACCAGCGGGGAGATCAGTCGAGCGCCGATGAGCATGACGACAATCAGCAGCATGCCACCATACTCGCGAACAACGGCCTCGAGCCGCTCGAAGCTCCGCGGCAGCGCTGAGAAGAGCACCGAGAAGCCGTCGAGCGGGGCGACGGGGATGAGGTTGAAGAAGAAGAGCGTCAGGTTCGTGATCGCGAGCTGCTGAGCGATCAGCAAGAGCGGCTCACCCAGGTCGGGGTTTGACGCGTGGCCCCCACGCGCGATGAACGCGAGCAGGACAACGGACAGGACGGCCAACAGAAGGTTGCTCAGCGGGCCAGCGAGCGAGATCCAGAAGTTGGCCTGCCGCATCGAGAAACGTCGAGCGACGCGCCGCAGGTCGACGGGCGTGCTCGCCCAAGCGAACATGAAGCCGGTCCACGCGCCCAGGAGCGGCGCGACGACCATCCCGATCGGCTCCGCCTGCATGAGCGGCATGGGGTTCAGCGTCAGGCGACCCTGACGCGCCGCGGTGTCGTCGCCCATCTTGTGAGCCGTCCAAGCGTGCGCGAACTCGTGCACGGTCACCGAGAAGATGATCGTGAAGAGCGAAAGCGCGAACCTGCCCAGGTCGATGTCCATTTAACCTCTCGGGTGATGCTCAGCGTGAATCCGCGCGAGGCGGGCTTTCGATAAGTGGGTATAGATCTCGGTCGTGCCAATGTCGGCGTGCCCGAGCATCAGCTGCAGGCTACGCAGGTCGGCGCCGCGCTCCAAGAGGTGCGTCGCGAACGCATGCCGAAGCTGGTGCGGGCTGATCGGTCGAAAGATGCCCGCGGTCGCGGCGACGCCGCGCAGGATCTTGAAGAAGCCCTGTCGGGTCATGCCGCGCTTGAGCCGTGAGACAAAGACGGGGTCCCCCGGCTTCGACGCCGCCCCCCGCGCGCTCACGAGGTAGGTCTCAAGCGCTTGGCGCGCGTGGTCACCGAGCGGCACGACGCGCTCCTTGCGCCCCTTGCCGACGACACGCACGTAGCCTGCCTCGAGGAATATCTGGTCGAGCCGCAAGCCGACGAGCTCCGACACCCGCAGCCCGGTCGCGTAGAGCACCTCGAGCATCGTCGCGTCACGCAGACCGATGCTCGTCGTCCGGTCCGGCGCGCCGAGGAGTGCGTCGACCTCGTCGAGCGTGAGCGTTTGCGGGAGCGGCCGCCCGATGCGGGGGAGCTCGACGAGGGCCGTCGGATCACGCTGCGCGCCGTGCTCGTCGAGCAAGTGTCGAAAGAGGCCACGGAGCGCGACAAGACCGCGCGCCTGCGAGCGGGGCGCGATGCCGTCACCCGCCCGCAGCGCAATCCAGCGCAGGACATCCTCGGGGGTCACGCCCTCGGCGCTCGCCGGCTCGACGCGCCGCGAGAAGTCGGTCAGGTCGCGCTGGTAAGCGGCGCAGGTGTTCGCGCCCAGCCCGCGCTCGACGCGCGCCCACGTCAGGTAAGAACGCACGGCCTGTTCGAAGGTCACGGTGCCCTCCTGCTCAGGACCGCAGCCGGGACCGCAGCGCGTGCAGGAAAGTGAGGGCCTGAATCGGCGTCATGTTCTCTAGGTCCGCGGCGCGCAGCTGCCGCTCGACGTCGCTCGGCGCGCTCGGCACCGAGGGCGGCACAAAGAGCGAGAGCTGCATGCCGCCGGGCGCCTGCGCTTCGGGGGAGCCCTTCGCGAGGCGGGGTCGACCGACCTCGTCGAGCTCCTGGCCCTGCAGATTCTCAAGCACCTGTTTCGCGCGCTCGATGACGGCGCGCGGCAGTCCCGCGAGCCGCGCGACCTGAATGCCATACGAGCGATTCGCGCCGCCCTCGACGAGTTGCCGCAGGAAGACGACCTCGTCGTTCCACTCCTTGACGGCGATGGTGTAGTTGCGGACCCGTGGTCGCAGCGCCGCCAGGTCTGTGAGCTCGTGGTAGTGGGTGGCGAAGAGGGTGCGCGCCCCGACGATGTCGTGCAGATACTCCGCGACGGCCCACGCGATACTGACACCGTCGAAGGTGCTCGTGCCCCGCCCGATCTCGTCGAGCACCAGCAGGCTGCGACGCGTGGCCTCTTGCAGGATGATCGACGTCTCATGCATCTCGACCATGAAGGTCGAGCGCCCCGCAGCGAGGTCATCAGCGGCGCCGACGCGGGTGAAGATGCGGTCTACGACGCCGATCCGCGCCCGCGTTGCCGGCACGAAGCTGCCCATCTGCGCGAGGAGTGTGATCAGCGCGACCTGACGCATGATCGTGCTCTTGCCGGCCATGTTCGGTCCGGTCAGCACGATGAGGCTCTGCTCGTCGCGGTCGAGCCGCACCGAGTTCGCGACGAACTGGTCACGCCCGACCGCTTGCTCGACGACCGGGTGTCGACCGTCTTCGATGTCGAGCACGTCGCTGTCATCGACCTCGGGGCGGACGAAGCGGTGCCGGTGCGCGAGGTCGGCGAGCGCGACGAGCGCGTCGAGGTCCGCGACCCCCGAAGCGACCTCGGCCACCACGCCGGCATAGGTCGCGACCTCCTCCCGCAGCGCCTGAAAAATCTCCTGCTCAAGCGCGAGCCGCCGCGTCTCCGCGTTCAGGACCTTCTCTTCGAACGTCTTGAGCTCGGGGGTATAGTACCGCTCCGCGTTCGCCAGCGTCTGCTTGCGAATGTACTCCGTCGGCACCGCGTGGCGATTCGCGTTCGAGACCTCGATGTAGTAGCCGAAGACGCGGTTGAACCCAAGCTTCAGCGACCCGATACCCGTGCGCTCACGCTCGCGCGCCTCGAGCTGAGAGAGCCAGTCTTTGCCGTTCGTCGCGAGGCTGACGAGCTCGTCGAGGGCCTCGTCGAAGCCTGGCCGCACGACACCGCCGTCCTTGAGCTGCGAGGGCGGGTCGTCGACCATCGTGGCCGTGACGAGCGCGACAACGTCGCTGACGTCGCGCAGTGGAGTTGCGAGCGCCGCCAGCGCAGGGACGGCCTCGACCGTCGCCCTGAGCGCCGGGACGAGCTCAAGGCTGGTCCGCAGCGCCCACAGCTCACGGGGGCCTGCGGCGCCGGCGGCGATGCGCCCGTTCAGCCGCTCAAGGTCATGCGTCCGCTTGAGCAAGGCGACGAGCTGGTCGCGACGCTCGGGCTCGTCTCGCAGGGCCTCGACGGCGTCGAGCCGCCGGTTGATCGCCGCTGGGTCAACGAGCGGGAACGACAGCCAATGTCGCATGCGGCGCCCGCCCATCGCGGTCGAGGCCCGGTCGATCACCCCGAGCAGCGCGCCTTGCTTGCGCCCCTCAAGCAGCGTCTTGAAGAGCTCCAGGTTCGCCTTCGCGGTCTCGTCGAGCACGAGCGTGTCTTGCACCCGGTAGGGCGAGAGCAGGCGCGTGTGGTCGGGCAGCTTGCGCTGGGTGTCGATGACGTACGCGACAACCGCGCCGGCTGCGGACAGCACATCAGTCGGCGCCGCGAAGCCCCAGGACTCCAGCGCGACCAACGCGGGGTCGCCGCTCGGGCCGACCAGCCGACTCAGGTGCCGGCGCGCGGCCTCGGGCTCGAAGAAGACCTGCCCGGGGCGCGATACCGCGACGCGCCTCAGGCGTTCGCCCGCGGCGACGGGTGTCTGCGCGTCGTCGTCGGTCAGCAGGACCTCTCGGGGCTCCAGACGACTGAGCTCGCAACGGAGCGCGGCCGCCCCCAAGACCTCGGTCGCCCGAAAGTCACCGGTTGAGACATCCAACGCTGCCAACGCGAAGCGGTCTTCGGGCCCACGGACGAGCGCGACCAGGTAGTTGTTGGCGCGCTCATCGAGGCTCTCACCATCGAGGATGACCCCGGGCGTGACGACCCGCGTGATGCCGCGTTCGACGATGCCCTTGGCATGAGCGGGGTCCTCGAGCTGGTCGCAGACCGCCACCTTGAGACCCGCCCCCAGCGCGCGCGCCAGGTAGGTCGAGAGCTGGTGGTGCGGAAAGCCCGACATCGGCGCAGGCACGGTCGAGTCCTTGTCGCGGCTCGTGACGGTCAAGCCGAGGTGTTGCCCCCCCAACTCCGCGTCCGCGTAGAACATCTCGTAGAAGTCGCCCATCCGAAAGAAGAGCAGGGCGTCGGGGTAGCGCTCCTTCGCCGCGACGTACTGCCGCATCATGGGGGTCAGCTTCACGCCTGCCGGGATGCCAAACCGAGCCTCCAGCGTGACCTCTGTCTTGGACTGCGCGGACATCGCGCGACTTCTACGCGAACCCGGGTCCAAGCGAAAGCGGCGCGCGTGTCGTCGCCCGGGACTAGGCGCGCTCGTCGACGAAGCGGCCGAGCTCAGCGGGCTGCATGTAGACCTCGCGACCGCGGCGGTTGTAGAGCCGCACCGACTGCCCCTCCGCTGCGGCGTTGACCCGCTGAGTCGCCTGGAGCCCGTTGGCGCGCGCGTCGACCTGAACCTCAGCCTTGTAGACGCCGTCGACCGGCGCAAAGTCGACCGTTGGCGCCATGCCGAACATGCCGGCCACGGCGTCGACGATGCGCTCGACCGTCTGGGGCTTTGCCGTCGTCGCGGCGATTGCCACGCCGCCGCGTGCGGAGACACTGCCGGCCCGCATCAGCGCACAGCGACGAGCAGGTAGAGTTCACCACGGCCCGCGCCTTGCCACCGAGGCAGGCCCTGCCCCGGCAGCCGAAAGCGCATGCCATCACGGGTACCGGGTGGGACATCCAGTCTCACCGAGCCCCAAGGTGTAGGGATGGCCAACGCGCCTCCTTGGCGGGCCAGAGTGGTCGGCACCTCGAGGGTGCCGCGGAGATCAGCGCCTTCGCGCAGATACCCATCGATCTCAATCGGCTGCAGATCCAGGTACAGGTCGCCTGTGGCGCCCCCGGCGACGCCATCATTGCCCTTGCGTCGCAGCCGGAGCTGGGCACCGGGTCGCGCCCCGGCGGGCACGACCACCTTGACCTTTTCACGGGTCAGCACGCGCCCCTGACCGCCGCAGACGCACAGCTCGCTCCCCTGCCCCGCGCAGCTCGGACAGGTGACTAGCCGCTCGACGGAGACGAGGCGCTCGCCCCCCCGCAATAACATCTCCAAGTCAACGCTGAGGGGCGTTCGGACGTCGGTGCCGTCCGTAGACCGGACGCGCGTGCGGCGCAGACGACTTCTCAGGCGGGCCCAGAGGCTCGGCTTGCGGGGCACCTCGGGCGTGACCTGGGCCGTCTGAAGTTCTTCGACAAACGCGCTCTCGTCCTGCGAAGGCGCCTCGGCCCGCAGATCTGAATCAGGCGTCGTGGGTGCCGTCGATGCCTGCGGCTGAGCCGACGGCTCGGGCGACGCAGCGCGCGTGCGAAAGTGCGCCGCGCGGCGTCGAAAGTCAGCGAAGGCTGCGTCGCGATCGAAGTCCTCGTCCGAACGCGGTCGCGGCGCAGCCTTCGCCGGCGCGCTCCGTCCCGTCAGCACGTTATATGCTGCCGTGATCTCCGCGAAGCGCGCGTGGTCACCGCCGGCGTCCGGATGCATCGTGCGCGCGAGGCGCCGATAAGCCCGCTTAACCTCGGTCAAGGTCGCGGACTCGGACAAGCCGAGCAGGTGATAGCAGTGGGTCTGAGTCTGGACCATGGGTTCTCCGGCGTGGGTCAGACGCCTCGCAGGAGAACAAGAGCAACGGTCGTGCCAACGCTCGTTAAGCCCAAACGAGCGCGCAAACCCATGCGGGACACCGGTGCGTCGTTATCCGGCGAGTCGTACTGTGCAAGCCGATGCACAGACGCTTCGGCTTCACCGACGGGACAAAAAGCGAATCCCCAAGCGCTGCAACGCTCCAGGGGATGTGCAAGCGATTGCGCAGCGGCCTCTGAAAACCGCGCAACCACGTGCGCACTACGCCTCGACGCCGAGGCGCTTGATCTTGTAGAGCAGCGCACGGCGCGAGATGCCCAGCGCCCGCGCAGCGTGTGTACGGTTGCCTTCGGCCACAGCGAGGGCGCGCTCAATGAGCCGACGCTCGGCGACCTCGGTGACCTCGCCGACTGCCTCTTGCAGGTCCTCGAGGTGGTCCGGCAGGTCGACCCGCACGCCCGAGGGCGCGGCTAGGGCGAGCCCCAGGTCGCTCGGCTCCACCTCGGCCCCCTCGGCGACCAGCACGGCCTGCTCGATGGCGTGCTCGAGTTCCCGCACATTGCCCGGCCAGCGGTGCGCCAGGAGCGCTCGCGCCGCAGAGCGCGACAGCGGCCGCTCGGGGCGACCGTGGCGCGCCGAGAAGCGCGAGATGAAGTGCATCGCCAGCGGGACGAGGTCTTCGCGGCGCTCGCGCAGTGGGGGCAGGTGCAGCGTGACGACCTTGAGCCGGTAGAACAGGTCCTCACGAAACCGCCCCGCCTTGATCTCGGCGCTCAGATCGCGGTGCGTCGCCGCGACGAGACGCACGTCGACATCCAGGGCCTTGCGAGCCCCCACGCGGACGACCTGACGTTCTTGAAGCACCCGGAGCACCCGAGCCTGAGTCGCGGGCGCCATGTCGCCGATCTCGTCGAGGAAGAGCGTGCCGCCGTCTGCCCGCTCGAACGTACCCGCCCGTGCGTCGACGCCCGTCGCTACGCCCCGCTCGATACCAAAGAGCTCGGCTTCGAGCAGGCTCTCGGGCAGCGCGGCACAGTTGATCGCGACGAAGGTCCGCTCTCGCCGCGCGCTGAACTGGTGAATCGTCCGGGCGATCATTTCTTTGCCTGTGCCGCTCTCGCCGGTGATCAGCACGCTCGCAGTTGTGTCCGCGACCTTCTCGACGAGCTGGATGGCACTTCGGAATGCGGGGCTCGCGCCGACGAGACCTGACGGCGCGGAGCGCTCCGCAAGGGCCTGCCGCAAGCTTCGGTTCTCGTTCGCCAAGGCCTCGCGGCTGCGACTCACAGCGGAAAAGAGGCGCGCGTTCTCGGCCGCCATCGCAACGGCGTTCGCGATGATCGCGAGCAAGCGCTCATGCCGAGGCTCGAACGCGTCTGGCATGGAATCGGACAGGTTGATGACCCCCACGACGCGGTCGCGCACGAGCAGCGGCAAGCAGAGCAGCGACTGCGTATCTCGAGTCGTGCCCGCACGCGGGACAAAGCGAAGGTCCTCCGCTGCGCGCCCGAGCCTGATCGCCCGCCGCGACAGGGCGACTTGACCCGCAATGCCTTCGCCCATGCGAAAGCGAGGTTGCTCCGCGGCGACCTCGAAGACCCGAGCGGCGTCGTCGTCCGCGCCGCGACCCGCTGCGAGGACGAGGCCCTGTGCCACCCCCGAGGCGTCCTCGGAGACAATAAAAATCGAACAGCTCTCCGGGGCGAGCGCCTCGTGAATCAGGTCAACCGTGCGCCCGCAGACCGTGCCAAAGTCGAGGCTCGCGCCGAGCGCGTCGCCGACTTGGCGCACAAGCGAGAGCTCCTCGACCTTCTCCTCGAAGCGCGCGTTGAGGTCGCCGACCATGCGCGCGAGGTCGTCGCGCTCGCGCCGGAGCGCGGCCAGGACCAAGGCGGGGTCGTCGGGGGGGCCGCGATCAGGCACGCGCGCTAGGTCGTTTGCAGCGTGTTGACGTGGTTCATCGCCGCGTGCAGGTCGTCCTGCATACGCCGCACGGCAGTCCGCAGCTTGTCGGGGTTCAGGCTCAAGTGGCGCCACGCGCCCTCGTCGAGCATCGGCATGATGCGGTCACCCGCGAACCCGAAGCCGTAGCCTCGGATCATCAGGTCGGCGACGTGCACCACGGACGCCGTGTCGGCGTACTTGCCCGCCTTCATGGGCTCGTGGTGCCGCGCGATCGGCTCAGCGATCGCCACGGGCAGCTTCCAGCGGAGGACAAGCCAATGCCCGATCTCATCGTGCGTGACGCCGAGCATCTTCGCCTCGGTCTCGCGAATGGTGCGGCCGTCGGCCACGGCCTGCGCCACGACCGCGCGATACTCGTCCGTGAGCTGGGACGCGAGCACCATCTTGCCCAGGTCGTGCATCAGCGCGGCGGCCGAGAGCTCCTCGCAGCGCGACATGCCGAGGGTGCGACCGAGCGCCCCCGCGGCGATCGCGCAGCCATAGGAATGCTCCCACAGCCCGTCGAGCGCGCTCCCCCGCCCCGAGAACATGTCACTCACGGTGGTCGAGACGACGAGGCCCTTGACCACGTCGAGGCCGAGCATGAGGAGCGCGTCGAAGACGGTAATGATCGCGCCGCTCACGCCGTAGAACGCGGAGTTTACGAGCCGCAGGATGCGCGCGCAGAGGACGGGATCCGTCTCGATCACGCCCGCGATCTTCTGCAAAGACTCCTTCGCGCCGTCTTCAGAGAGGAGGCGGTTTAGGCGCAGGACCGACTCTGGGAACGTCGGCAGGCTCTTGAGCGCGTCGACGCGGCGCTTGAGCATGCGCCGACCGATATCATCGAGGAGCGCGTCCTCGGTCGGTTCATCCACCGCGGGCTTGCGAAAGAGCGCCATTTAGCGCCCCTCCGAGCGTCGCAAGTAGTCGAGGTAGACGTCCTTGACCGCGTCGCGCAGCGCGACCATGCGACGGTCATGGCTCACGGGCAGGAATCGCGCGTCGAGCGCGGCCAGCCAAGCGTCCGTCTGCGGCGCGATCTCCCATGCGCCCAAGCGACCATCGTCCTCGACCTCGACGACCTTGACGCCCAAGTCGTGGAGCACGGCGAGGTGCCGCGCCGCGAGCACAGTCCCTCGGCCGAGCAGGACCTTGCCGTCCGGCATGATGACGGGGTTCGCGAGGCGCACGCCGGGGCGCGCCACTTGAGTCAGAACACGGACGGCCATGGTCTCTACACCATAGCAGCGTCGTCGCGTGCTTGCGCCGTCAATCCGCGGAATTCAGGCCGCGTCGGACTCGTCGAGGTAGCCGCACAGCAGCGCCTCGTCGCGCGGGTTCAGGTCCACGAAGCGCAGACCGACACCCTTGCGCGTGTTTCGGCCATGCACGATCTCCGCATCGAGCCAGAGCACTTCGTCCGTGCCAGGCAGGACGAACTCCAGCGCGATGCGCGCCTGAGCGGGCGTGCGCGGCTCAAGCAGGCGGTGCAGGTAGATGCCCTGACGGCTGATGTTCCGCGTGCGCGCGAGGTGCGGCACGCCGTTGATCATCTTGTTCACGTAGATGTCGAGCGGCTTGCGGTGCTCGACACGCCCGTTCGGGATACGCGCTTCGGTCTGCATGAGAGCCTCCTGTATGCCCAAGTCCTGAAAGGTAGGATATGCGCATACGGGTGGCGGTCAAGAAACGCGGTCGTCGTGCTCCCGACCGACCAAATTCTCGACGCTCTGCACGGACAAGAGGTTCGTCGTGCCTGAGCGGCCCGTCGGCACGCCCGCGACCACGGCGATCACATCCCCACGGCGCAGCGTGCCCTCCTCGACAAAAGCCTCGCATGAGCGCCGGATCACATTCTCCATACGCCCATAGATCCGCATCGTCACAGGGTGGCAGCCGTAGCAGAGCGACAGTCGCCGCGCGACCGCGAGCTCGGGCGTCGTGACCAGGATGGGCACTGCGGGGCGATAGCGCGACATCCGAAGCGCGGTCGCGCCGCTCGACGTAGGCACCAAGATCGCCTTGACCTTGAGCTCGCTCGCCGCGAGCCAGGCGCCCTTGCAGATGAGCTCCGACACCTCGCTCGCGTGCGCGCCGCCGGGCAGCTTCATCGAGGTCCGGGCGGTCTCGCGCTCAGCGAACTCAGCGATGCGTGACATCGTCGCGACTGCGTCGATCGGGTACTTACCGACCGTCGTCTCTTGCGAGAGCATGATGGCGTCGGTGCCCTCGAAGACGGCGTTCGCGACGTCCGAAGTCTCAGCGCGCGACGGCCGCGGGTTGCGAGTCATGGACTCGAGCATCTCGGTGGCGACGACGACAGTTTTTCCCGCCGCGCGGCACGCGTCGATCATTTGCTTCTGGACGACGGGGACCTCTTCGGCGCGAATCTCGACGCCCAGGTCACCGCGCGCCACCATGATGCCGTCCGAGAGCGCGATGATGTCGGCGAGGTTCTTCACACCCAACCGGCTCTCGATCTTCGAGATGATCGCCGTGTGGCCGCCTTCTTGAGTCACCAGGTTGCGAAGCTGCTCGACGTCCTCGGGCTCGCTGACGAACGACGCCGCGATGAAGTCGGCGCCCTGCCGCACGGCGAAGCGAATGTCCGAGGCGTCCCGCTCCGACATGAAGGGCAGGCCGAGGCGCGCGTCGGGGATGTTTACGCCCTTGCGCGTCTTGATGGTGCCGCCGCGCACAACGCGACAGTGGACGTCGTCCCCGTCGATCTCGACGACCATGAGCTCGATTTGGCCGTCGTCGACGAGCACGGAGCTCCCGCGGTCGAGCACACGCGCAATGGTCGGGTGCGACACGCGCAACAGCCCCGGCTTCGACATGCCGGGCTCGCCGCCCCGGACGATGATCGACTCGCCCTGCTCGATGACGTAGGGCGCCTCGACCTCGTTGGTGCGAATCTCGGGGCCCTTCGTGTCGACGAGAATGCCGACCTTGTCGGACAAGGTCCGCAGGTCGGCGATGATGCCGGCGGCCTCGTCTTGGGTCGAGTGGCTCATGTTGATGCGGACGACGTTCATGCCCGCGTCGATGAGCTTCTTCAGCATCTCCGGCGAGCGGGTCGCTGGTCCGATGGTCGCGATGATCTTGGTCTTGCGCACAGTAGTCCTCCGCGCGGCATTCTAGGCGCATTCTGCGGGACGAACGCGGCTTTTCGACGGAGCGAACACGAATGACCTCGCGCGCTCGATTGCGGCTCCACATCGTCACCGCCTACGTCGGGTGGACGCTCTCGCTGCTGCTCGTCGAGGGCCTCGTTGCATCGGCTTTCTCGGCCGCCGAGGGACGCCCGCTTGACGTCGCGCGCATCGCCCGCGTTGGCCTCCCGCCAGCGGCGTGCCTTGGGCTGTGCGTGACGCTCTCGCGCGCCCGGGGGGCCCGCCTCGACGTCGCCCTGTCCGCGCTGGGTGTGCGACCGGGCGTGATGGTACTCCCCTGCGTTGTGCTCGCGTGGCTCGCGTGCGGCCTCGCACTCGACGAAGCTGCGTCGCCGCTCGCGCACCGTGAGCGTTCGGCGTGGCGCATCGAAGACACGGCGACGGGTCGCCGTGTCGAATCGCCCGAAGGCCCGGTCGAGCTGAGCTTGACTGACGGCGGTGTTCTTCGCTCAGACATTGAGGGTGAGGCTGCGCGCTTCCGTGGGCTTGAGCTCAACCCGGTCGCCTCTGCAGCCGACGGCGGGGCGTCGGTCGCTTGGCAGTGGCTCACCTCAGGTCCGCCCGTGGCCATGGCGGCTTGGGCGCTGCTCGCGACGCCGACCCCGTTGAGCTGGCCAGTCACGCTCGGTGTCGGCGCGGCCGCTTGGCTCGGGGCGGCGACCCTGACCGCGCTCTAGGCGTCTCGCGACCGCGCCTCGACGAAGACCGCAGCGTTGTAATCGGGCACGCCGCCGTGGGGGTCGGTGCGGTCCGGCGGCAGAAGACCATTCGCCTCGGGCCAGTGCATCTGGGCGTTGCCCGGGTGCATCGCTGCGCAGCGCACGACCGCCTCGCGCTGCCCCCAGACGCTGCGCACCAGCACCCGCTGGCCATCCGAGAGGCCCCGCGCGCGTGCGTCGTCGACCGACATCAAGATATCGTCGCGGTGGGCGCCGGTGAGGGCGTCGAAGTCGGCCTGAATGATGCTGTTGAACTGCTTGCCACGCCGCGTCGAGAGCATCAGCGCGCCCTCGGGGGCCAGCACGAGCGGCGGCGCGACCGGCCAAAATCGCGCCCTTCCACCCGGCAGCGGGAACTGACCGTCAACGCAGAGGTGACGCCCGCCGTATTGGAAGGCATCGCCTCGCGCCTTGAAGCGCTCGATGCCGCGGTACTGCGGCACTGCGCGCGCGATCTCCGCGCGGATCGCGTCCGCGTCGTCGAACGCGAGCAGGTGTGCACGCTCCGGTCGCGCCGCGCGCACCAGATCGAGCACGATGCGCCACTCCGAGCGCGCCTCGCCCACGTCGTGCCCCGAGATGTGCGGACTGTAGACCACCCGCCGCTCTGTGGTGGTCTCGGTACCGCCGCCCTCCTGCTCGTAGCGCGTCCGGGCGGGCAGCAACCAAACCTCGTCCTGAGGCTCGACCAACATCTGCGGCGTCAGCACGATGTCTTGGTGAATCCGCAGCGGCAGCTTCGCAAGCGCGCGCTCGACCCGCTCCGGCTGCGGCAGTGTCTCGAGAAAATTGCCGCCGACGATGTACATCGCGTCGAGCTCACCCTGCTCGGCGGCTTGGACCATCGCGACGGTGTGGAGCGCGGGCCCCGTGGGCACGTCGAAGCCCCACATCGCCTCGAACTCACCCCGCACGGCGGCGTCGTCCAGCGGGCGGCCGCCGGGGAGGACGTTCGTGTACGCCCCCATCTCGGCGCCGCCCTGCACGCCACTGTGCCCGCGAATGGGCATCAGGCCGCAGCCATCACGGCCGACGAAGCCGCGCAACAGGCCCAGATTGCAGACTGCGGCCACGGTCTCGGCACCGTGACCATGCTGCGTCAAGCCCATGCTCCAGACCAAGACACCCCGGCGCGTCTTCGCCATGAGCTCCGCGAACGCGTCGACGTCCTCGCGCGGCGCGCCCGAGGCGGCGATGAGCGCGTCGAGGTCGAGCGCGTCGAGGCCAGCCCTCAGGTCGTCGAAGCCTTCGCAGTGAGCGTCCACGAACGCCGTGTCGACGGCCCCGCGCTCGATGAGCAGCTTCGAGACGGCGCACAAGAACGCCAGATCACCGCCCGTTCGGACCTTGAAGAATCGGTCGACGATCGGCGTGCCAAAGACCGCGGAGCGGGGCGTCGAGGGGACCCAGTACCTCTTGAGGCCGGGCTCCTCGAACGGGTTGACTGCATAGACGCGGGCCCCCCGCTTGCGGGCCTCGTCCAAGTACTTCATCGCGACCGGCTGGTCGTTGGCGGGGTTGCTGCCGAAGAAGACAATCGTCTCCGCCGCGTACCAGTCGATGTAGCTGCACGTGCTCGCCGCGACGCCCAGGGTGGCCTTCATCGCGGCCGTGCTCGGGCTGTGGCAGAGGCGCGCAGCGTTGTCGATGTGGGGGCTACCCAAGCAGCGCCACGCCTTCTGCATGGCGTAGTAGACCTCGTTCGTGAGGCCACGCGAGGTCAAGAAGAGACCGCAGCGGCGCGGGTCCGCGGCGCCGAGCCGGGCGCCGAGCTGGGCTATGGCCTCCGACCACTCAACGCGCGTGAAGCCCCTCTCCCCGCGTCGGCGTCGCATGGGGTACGGCAGACGCCCGAGGTCACGCAGCGCGCGGCTGTCGAGGGTCCGGAGCGCGTCGACATCCGCGAGCGCCGTCTCGTCGAGCGCGTCCATCGTGTTGAGTCGAAGAAGATTCAGACGCACCAAGCACAGGTGTGTGCCGTCGATCGTCCAGTCCTTGAGCCCGGTGGTGCCGAGCGCGCAACCGTCACACACGCCCTCGTTCAGCACGCGCCAAGCGTGGAGCGGGTGCTCGCGGTTCTGCCAGACGATGCGCAGCATCTCGGTGTAGTGCCGAGGCTTGCGCGCCCCCAAACCGAAAGGCAGTCGCACGGCGCGTCAGAAGGGCTGGTCGGACTGGACGAGCAGGCTGTCCGAGACGCGGAGCAGCTCTTCGTCCGCGCGGATCAGCCGCGGCGATTGAGAAGTGACCTCTTCGAGCGGGTGGACCATGACGCGGTTGTTCACGAGCCCGACCATGACGGGCCCTGCGACCGTCGCACCGAGCGCCTCGTCGACCGCCGCACACCCCAGCCGGCTCGCCAAGAGATTGTCGAACGCGGTCGGGTGCCCGCCGCGCGCGATGTAGCCGATGGTGTTCAGCCGCGTCTCGAGCGGGCGCCCGAGGCACTCTCGGATGGTCGGATCGTCCTCGATCAGTCTGCACAGCTCCTCGCCTAAGCGCGGTCGACCGCTCGCCTTTCTGACCCCTTCGGCCATCACGATGATGATGTAGCGGTAGTCAAGCCGCGCCGCTGCGCGAACGCGCTCGAGGACGATCTCCGGCCGCCAGGACTCAGGCACCTCGGGCATCATGATGACGGCGGCGCCGCCCGCGATGCCTGCGGCGAGGGCGATCCAGCCGCTCGTATTGCCCATGACCTCGAGGATGCAGCAGCGCCGGTGGCTGTCGATGGTGTCTCGGAGCTTTCGGAGCGCGTCGACCGTGTTGTTCAGCGCGGTGTCGAAGCCGATGCTGAACTCGGTGCCCCAAATGTCGTTGTCGATCGTCGCGGGGATCCCCACGACGCGCAGAGGCTGACCGAACCGCTCCTCATAGGCGGCGGCGATGCGCGCGCAGCCTTTGAAAGAGCCGTCACCGCCGATGACCACGATGGCGTCGAGCCCGAGCTGCCGCAGGTTGACGATGGCGACATCTGTGATCTCGCGCTGCTTCCGCAGCCACGCGTCGCGCTCGCTCCCCTGCACGCTCGCGGGCGGATCCGCGAGCTCCGGCAACCGACCCGTCCCGATGAACGTGCCGCCGCGGTGAATGATGTCGCGGACGCGCGTTCGATCGATGTTGCGGTCGAAGTTGACCTCGAGCCGCCCCGCGAGGCCGTTCAAGCCCTCGCGGAACAGGACGATCTCGTACTCGGGCGAGACCATCTTGACCCGACGAAAAACGGCGCGAATGGCTGCGTTCATGCCCGGGGCGTCGCCGCCGCTCGTCAAAATGCCGACTCTTTTCCTCGCCATGACCGCTCCCTGAGTCCGCCGGAGTCGAATTAGAAGGCCGAACGCGTCCAATCGCACGGATACGGACCGCCCGCAATCTTGACACCTGCGATCCGCGAGGCCCATATATCCGCAGCCATCGTCGGACCCCTTGAAGGAGCCTCATGTTCGCCGTCGTGATTAACGAGAAGGGCGGCCAGCCCCGACGCCAAGAGTTCGCCAAGAGTGAGCTGACGATCGGTCGCGTGCAGGGCAACGACATCATCCTGCCCAAGCAGAACGTGTCGAAGCGCCACAGCCGCATCGTGCTGAAGGACGGCAAGTTCATCATCGTTGACCTCAAGTCGACAAACGGGACTTACGTCAACGGTCGCAAGATCGCGTCGCCGATGGTCATCAAGTCATCCGACAAGGTCTACATCGGCGACTTTATCATCACGGTCGAGGCGCTCGACGGCAGCGCAGTGGGCGCGGACGATAGCTCCCTCGCGCCCTCGGCGCCGCCCTCCCTCGGCGCACCGACGCCCGCGCCGGAGCCCCCGCCTGCTCCGAAGGCGCCGCCGCCGCCGCGCCCCAAGCCCGCGACGCTTGGTCCCTCTGCGACGCCTGCGCCAGTGCCCGCGCCTGTCGCCGCGCCTGCGCCGCCGCCTCCGGCGCCTGCGCCGCCGC
>Ga0164295_10000126_pt1 | contig 62649 bp, 63 predicted proteins | sample GEODES006metaG_FD_111798 | JGI IMG/M metagenome (GOLD analysis project Ga0164295, IMG submission 111798) | Oligotrophic lake water microbial communities from Sparkling Lake, Wisconsin, USA - GEODES006 metaG | ecosystem: Environmental > Aquatic > Freshwater > Lake | place: USA: Sparkling Lake...
CCGCGTGCAATCTTCTCTGTTGCGATACGAATCTCCTGCCGTTGTTCCTCTGTAACAGTCATAGAAGGCAGCACGCAAGCACTATCGCCACTATGAATACCGGCCTCTTCAATGTGTTCCATCCCTCCACCGAGAAAGAGCTCTTCCCCATCAAATAATGCGTCAACATCAATCTCAATCGCGTTATCTAAAAATCTATCAACCAGGACTGGGTGATCGGGTGTGATGTTTGTGGCTCGTGTTATGAAGCCGCCTAATGCAGTATCGTCATAAACAATCTCCATACCTCGACCACCCAGTACAAATGATGGTCGAACTAGGACTGGGTATCCGATGCGTTGGGCAATTTCTGTAGCCTCCAACTGCGTTGAGGCCATTCCAAACTCAGGTGCTCTTAATCCTTGCTGAGCCAAAATATTTCCAAATGCGCCACGCTCCTCTGCCAAATTAATGGACTCAGGTGATGTTCCTAAAATCGTTACTCCGTTAGCCTTTAGAGCAGCTGCAAGTCCAAGTGGGGTCTGACCACCCAGCTGAGTAATCACACCCAGAACTGGTCCTACTTGTGTCTCAGCATGCACGACCTCTAGGACGTCCTCCAAAGTCAAAGGCTCAAAGTATAGGCGATTGCTTGTGTCGTAATCTGTGGAAACCGTTTCTGGATTGCAGTTGATCATGATTGTTTCAAAGCCAGCATCTCGCAATGTGAAAGATGCGTGAACACATGAGTAATCGAATTCAATACCTTGGCCTATTCGATTTGGTCCACTACCTAAAATAATTACAGCCGGTGTTGTGCGAGGACGAACCTCTGTCTCTTCCTCATAACTCGAGTAATAATAAGGAGTAAAGGCTTCAAACTCTGCAGCGCAGGTATCCACAGTTTTATACACCGGACGAATACCAAGTTGATGACGAGATTTACGAATCTCATCCTCACTCACACCACGTAAGAGCGCTATCTGTGAGTCGGAGAATCCTTGAGATTTGGCGGTCCGCAAGACACCGTGAGAGAGATCGCCCGGTTGTGCGATCACACGTGCTTGCTCATTGATGATTTCGATCTGTCGTAAATACCAGGGATCTATCTTGGTAGCTTCAAATACCTCGTCAATACTTGCTCCAGCCCACATAGCTTTTTGTACCTGTTGCAGGCGATACTCAGTTGGAATTTTCATGGACTGCAACAGTGCAATGAGTTCATTGTCGCTAATCTCTGGCCAGGTAAAGATCGCTTCCTTGCGCTCTAATGAGCGCAACGCCTTCATGAGCGCTTCTGAAAATGAACGGCCGATCGCCATCGCCTCGCCAACACTTTTCATAGTAGTGGTTAGTCGCGAGTCAGCATCTGGGAATTTCTCGAATGTAAAACGAGGGACCTTTACAACTACATAATCAAGTGTTGGCTCAAAGGATGCCGGCGTGACCTTAGTAATATCATTTTGTATCTCATCTAAGGTGTATCCGATAGCCAACTTTGCAGCAATCTTTGCGATTGGAAAACCGGTAGCCTTTGAGGCCAAAGCACTTGATCGCGAGACCCGGGGATTCATTTCAATAACAATAATTCGACCATTGGCCGGATTTACTGCGAATTGGATATTGCAGCCACCAGTTTCTACGCCCACTTCTCTAATGATCTCCATCGACAAATCGCGCAGTTTTTGATACTCAACATCGGTTAAAGTCATAACCGGTGCAACTGTGATCGAATCACCTGTATGCACGCCCATAGGATCTAGATTTTCAATGGAGCAGACAATAACTACGTTGTCTTTTCGATCTCGCATAACTTCGAGTTCATACTCTTTCCAACCAATAATTGACTCTTCGAGCAGGACTTCCGAGGTAGGGCTATGTCGTAAACCCGCTCCCGCTATCTGACGCAGCTCAGCTTCGTTGAAGGCAATCCCAGAGCCCAATCCACCCATCGTGAAAGAAGGACGAACTACGACCGGATAGTTCAATATAACGACCGCATCCATAATTTCATCCATCGTGTGGCAGATTCTAGAATTTGCCGACTCTCCCCCTACCTTCTCAACGATGGCACGAAACAACTCTCGATTCTCGCCGCGTTCAATTGCATCAACATCAGCGCCAATCAAACGCACTCCGTACTTCTGCAACGTTCCTCGCTCATACAATCCGATTGCTGCATTAAGAGCTGTCTGCCCGCCCAGCGTTGCAAGAACCGCATCTGGTTTTTCTAAGGCGATGATCCGTTCGATGATCTCTGGAGTGATTGGTTCAATGTATGTTGCATCTGCAAATTCAGGATCTGTCATGATCGTTGCAGGGTTAGAGTTAACAAGGATTACTCTTATGCCTTCAGCACGTAATACGCGACATGCTTGAGTGCCTGAGTAATCAAACTCGCATGCCTGTCCTATAACTATTGGTCCACTGCCGATGACGAGAACACTTTTGATGGAGGTATCGACGCCCATTACACGCGTACCCTTTTGGCCATCATCGCAATAAAGCGATCAAATAAATAGGAAGCATCATGAGGGCCTGCTGCAGCCTCTGGATGGTATTGCACTGAAAAAACCGGCTTATCAAGCAGGTCCAAACCTTCGACAACTCCATCATTTAGGCAAACATGGCTCACTTCTCCGCGGCCGTAGACAGTTGAGAACTCCGCATCGGTTGGTGCTTTAACTGCAAAGCCGTGATTATGAGCTGTAATTTCTACCTTACCTGTACTTTTATCCATCACTGGTTGATTAATGCCGCGATGTCCAAACTGCAACTTATACGTTTCAAAACCCAAAGCACGCCCAAGTATCTGATGTCCAAAGCAGATTCCAAAGAGACAAACATCGGAGCTAAGCAACTGTCTTACTACCTCTACGACATCTACCATCGTCGAAGGATCTCCTGGGCCATTTGAAATGAAAACGCCATCAGGGTTGATTAACATGATCTCTTCAAATGAAGAGTCAAAGGGCAATACGTGAACCTCACACCCACGCTGGGATAGCGCGAGCGGAGTAGCACCCTTGATGCCAAGATCTAAAGCTGCAACTGTGAACAGTTTCTCTCCCTTTGCAGGAACAACGTAGCTCCGCGGTGTTGACACATCTCCGACCAAAAATGCACCAGCCATCGCTTCAGTCTTTCGAACTTCGATCACCATCTCTTCACGTGAAAGAGTTAATCCAGAAAAAATTCCTACCCGCATCGCACCGCGATCTCGTAAGTGTCGCGTGATTGCCCGGGTATCTACTCCTTGGATTCCTACTACTCCTTGTGCCACTAACTCTTTTTCAAGATCATTGTGAGCGCGCCAACTAGAGGTAATCGAGGAGGGATTGCGTACTACAAAACCGGCAACCCAGATTTTTGATGATTCATTATCGATCTCATTAACCCCAGTATTTCCGATATGTGGAGCGGTCATCACAACTATCTGCTTGTGATAGGAAGGATCTGTCAAAGTTTCTTGGTAGCCGGTCATTCCAGTTTGGAACACTGCTTCACCAAAGGTTTTGCCAGTTGCCGCCCAAGAAGATCCTTCAAATATACGACCATCATCTAAAACTAGGTAGGCACTTGCCATTACAAGCCTCCGCCGGAGGTTACAACCCCATTAACAACGGTTGGTTTACCCTTATAAAAGGTATGAGTGATTACGCCAGGTAATTCATAGCCGTGGTATGGCGTATTCGATGACTTTGATTGCACCAGATCGCGGTCCACTCGCCACGTTTGATGCGGATTGATTATGGCAAGGTGTGCGTTTGAACCGACAACAAGGCTTTGCCCATGATCCTGATATCCACCTATACGCGCTGGAGTTATAGACATTCGGTCTGCTACCTGACTCCAACTCAGCAAACCGGAGTCAACCATCGTTTTTTGAACAATAGAAAGCGCAGTTTCCAAGCCCAGCATCCCGAATGCCGCCTCTTGCCACTCACACTCTTTAGCTTCCGTTGGATGTGGTGCATGATCTGTTGCAACTATGTCGATAGTTCCATCGGCTAATGCTTCACGAAGAGCCACTACATCTGCTTCTGTTCGAAGTGGTGGGTTAACTTTAAACACTGGATCATAGGAGCTCGCTAAATCATCTGTTAGCAACAAATGGTGCGGCGTAACCTCGGCCGTTACATCAATCCCTCTTGCTTTGGCCCAACGAATAATTTCTACACCACCAGCAGTTGTTAAGTGGCAGATATGCAATCGTGATTTGACGTGATCTGCTAACAAAACATCTCTTGCAATAATCGCCTCTTCGGCAACGGCCGGCCATCCCTTAAGACCTAAGCGGGCAGATATTTCGCCCTCATTCATCTGCGAACCAACTGTCATACGTGGATCTTGGGCATGTTGAGCGATCACTCCCCCAAACTTTTTAATATATTCCAAGGCTCGTCGCATAACCAGTGGATCAGAAACACAATGCCCATCATCGCTAAACACGCGAACACGGGCTACCGAATCGGCCATCGCGCCAATCTCTGAGAGCGTCTCTCCCTTTAGCCCCTGCGTTACTGCGCCGATTGGAAAGACATCCAACAGCCCTGCCTCTTGTCCCAATCGATAAACCTGCTCAACAACGCCGGCGGTGTCTGCAACTGGTGATGTATTTGCCATTGCCGAAACTGCTGTGTAACCACCTTTAGCACCTGCTCGGCTTCCACTTAAAACTGTTTCGGCATCTTCGCGACCAGGCTCACGAAGGTGGGTGTGTAGATCTACAAGTCCTGGCAAAACAATGCAATCTGTAGCATCGATTGTTGTTGTCATAGCTCCCTTGAACTCTTTACCCAAGGATGTGATCAATCCATCGGTGATGCAGATATCGGCCTTTGTGCCATCTGGTAGTTGTCCATTTTTGATCAAAAAATCAGCGGTAGTCATTTAGTTGCTCCCAACTTCTAGCGCTCCACCGGCAAGCAACACATACAAAATCGCCATACGAACACTGACGCCATTTGTCACCTGTTCGGTGATAACTGAGCGCGAACTATCTGCTACCTCTGCCGAGATCTCAAGGCCTCGATTCATGGGACCAGGGTGCATAACAATCGCCCCTGACTTCATATTTCCCATGCGGTCAGCATTTAATCCAAAGTATCGTGAATACTCTCTCGTATTCGGGAAGAACAAATCGCTCATGCGTTCTTGTTGCACGCGCAACATCATGATCACATCAACATGGGGTATCACAGAGTCGAAGTCATAGGAAACCTTAACTGGCCAACTTTCAATTCCGACTGGGATTAGCGTGGGGGGTGCAACTAGCGTCACATGTGCACCCAACATAGATAGCAAGAGGACGTTAGAGCGCGCAACGCGCGAGTGCAAAACATCTCCAACAATTGCGATATTCAAACCCGTTAAATCACTTCCACCCATTCCTAGATGCTTTCGGATTGTGAAAGCATCCAATAATGCTTGACTGGGATGCTCATGGGTTCCGTCCCCAGCATTAACAACACTTCCCGACATCCACTGGGAATCTGCCAATCGTTGAGCCGCACCAGATGCAAAGTGTCGTATAACTACCGCATCTGCGCCCATTGCTTGCAAAGTCATAGCGGTGTCTTTTAGTGACTCTCCTTTGCTAACACTTGATCCCTTTGCAGAAAAATTGATGACATCAGCCGAGAGTCTCTTTGCAGCTGCTTCAAAGGAAATTCTTGTGCGAGTTGAATCTTCAGCAAAGAGATTGACAATCGTACGCCCACGCAAAGTTGGTAATTTCTTTACTGCGCCTTCGCTCACACGTGCCAACTCATGTGCCGTATCCAGAATTGAAATCGCCTCTGTTTTGTCAAGATCTGCTATTGATAAAAGGTGTCGCATCACTTGGCCTCATCTTCGATAAGTACTTCGTCTCGACCATCAATTTCACTGAGTAAAACTTTTACGGACTGAGCTTTCGATGTCGGAAGGTTCTTTCCGACAAAATCTGCCTTAATGGGTAGATCTCGGTGGCCACGATCGACAAGAGCAGCTAACTGCACGGTGCGAGGACGTCCTATTTCACCAAGTGCATCCAGTGCAGCTCGTATCGTTCTTCCGGAAAACAGGACATCATCTACAAGAATCACATTTCGATCTTCGATTCCAGAGGGAGGAATGTTGGTAGGCATGATTGGACGTGGTGGACGGATTCTGAGGTCATCGCGAAACAATGTGATATCCAGAGTTCCAGTGGGAACTTCCGTACCCTCGATGGTCGCAATTATTGATGAGATCCGAGAAGCCAGGTGAGCACCACGGGTAGGAATACCCAACACAACAATGTTGTCAGCTCCTTGATTTTTCTCAAGGATCTCATGGGAGATACGGGTCAACGCACGGGTGATCTCCTGTGCGGACAGGGCTACGCTCATATGAATCTCCTTTCCCACCTCTCTGGATGGGTTGTTAAAGGATGCAGTGCGAAGAATAGCACCTTCATCTCGTGCCTGTGGATTGGCGGCACTTTGGTGTCGACCTTCAATTATCGTGAGCAGCATGCCAACTATTCATTCACGTGACCAGATAGAAACCCTTCATGCCAGGATGCGCACCATTCGTATCTCAAGAAATCTAACGCTCTCTCAAGCAGCGAGCCTGTCCGGTGGCGAACTCTCCGCGATAGCCCTGGGTTCCTATGAAAGAGGAGACAGATCGGTTACGGCCAGCAAATTGATTGCGATCGCAGCGATATATCAGGTTCCAGTCGGTGAACTATTTGAGCCGGCAAAAAAGTACAACGAGAAATCCCGCATTACCATCGATATCCGCAAGATACTTCTGGCAACTGATCCAGCAGCCATCACCGTCACCTCTGTACTACGTAGTATCGCCAGGATGCGGGGTGATTGGAATGGTGAGGTTATCTCGCTGCGCGCCGATGACATCAATAATCTTTCAAATTTTACAGGATTGGGTGTAGAGCAAATTCAAAGTGTTACACAACTGTACGCAGTTACTAGATCGAAATAGTGTCTTTAAGGCTTGCTATTCGGCCCAATACCCCATGAATGTACTTAGAGGAATCATCACTTGAGAGTTCTTTAGCTAACGCCAACGCCTCATCGATTGCCACACCTGTTGGAACCGCAGCGCACCAAAGTATTTCAAATATTCCGAGTCGAAGAATGTTTCGATCAACGGCGGGCAGGCGATCCATGTCCCAGCCTTGAGCATAAGTGGTAATTAGTTCATCTATCTTGCGACGGTTGTCGGAAACACCAGTTACTAGTTCTCGCGTGTACTCACGAATGGGTCTAGCATCGGGGCCAACGTCTGGAACATCTCGCTCAACCAAGGTCTCTAGAAGATTTGTTCCACGAATATCAGTTTCATAGAGCAAATCCAACGCCTGTTTACGAGCCTTACTACGAGCAGACACTAGTTAGCGCGACCCTGGTATGACCCATCACGTGTATCAACCAAGACCACTTCATCCTGCTTGATGAACAACGGAACCTGAATCTCTATTCCGGTCTCTACTGTTGCAGGCTTAGTGCCACCAGATGATCTATCCCCTTGAATTCCTGGTTCGGTGTAAGTGATTTTGAGTGGAACTGATGCTGCAAGTTCGATATACAAGGGATTGCCTTCGTTGACTGCAACAATTGCTTCGGTGTTCTCCAGCATATAATTTGCAGAGTCCCCCACGGTAGCGGCACTAATTGTCATCTGGTCATAGGTTTTAGTGTCCATGAAAACAAAATCGTCACCCTCTTTATAGAGATACTGCATCTCTCGCTTTTCAAGGATCGCAACATCAACCTTTACTCCCGCGTTATAGGTACGGTCAACAACTTTTCCGCTGAGTACGGACTTTAACTTTGTGCGCACAAATGCTGGGCCTTTTCCCGGCTTAACATGCTGAAACTCAACCACAGTCCATAGTTGACCTTCGATGTCTAGGGTCATTCCGTTTTTTAGATCATTTGTTGTTGCCACAGCTAATCCACCCGCTCTTTGTCTCTATGGTTTATGTCAAAACTATGTGAAGGCGCAAGGATACCCGCTCTAGTGGGGTGCTTTGTTACTTGGCTAGAAGATTTTGCAGAGCAATGATGGCTAAAACATAGGAATTTGGTCCAAATCCGCCGATAGTTCCGGTGGCAACACCAGAGATAACTGATGTGTGACGAAACTCCTCGCGGGCTAGTGGATTAGAAAGATGAACTTCAATTAGCGGTGATTTGACCAACTCTGCTGCATCTCTGATTGCGTATGAATAATGAGTAAAGGCGGCGGGATTGATAATGACAGGAGTATTGGCGTCGGCTGCTTCATGCAACCACCCGATAAGAGTTGCCTCATCATCACTCTGTCTCACATCTGCTTCGAAACCATGCTTTGAAGCTGCGATCTCAATAAAAGATTTCAATTCACCATAATTGAGATCGCCATAGATCGAAGAGTCGCGGATATCAAGTCGCGATAAGTTTGGACCATTTAGTACAAATAACTTCATGATCCAATTCTCTCATAGGCAGCATCAAGTTCACCGGAGGTTAAATCTTCAAGTCGTGTTGTTGCTCCTATGCCATCTAATACTACAAATCGAATCGTCTTGCCTCTTGCCTTCTTATCCAAAGCTAATAGAGGTGCAAGTTTTCCCCATGCTTGCCTCTCAAAGGTGATGGGTAATTTGTATGTAGTCAGCAAAGTTCTGTGCAGCAGCAGTTCAGTATCAGAGATCAATGTACGCGCGGCTGCCAATTCGGCCGCGTACACAAGTCCAATCGAAACTGCCTCACCGTGGCGAAGGTTGTACTTCGAATGAATTTCTATCGCATGACCTAATGTATGACCGTAGTTCAAAGCCTCCCGTGCGAAGCTCTCCTTAAAATCTGATGAAACAAGTTGTGCCTTAACCGCGACGGCTCGCTCAATCAACTCAAGAGTTGCTTTTCGATCAGCACGTAACGTGTCCAGGGTGTGACTTCCCGCAATGTCCAAAATCTTTGCATCCGCAATAAATCCACACTTGATTACTTCAGCCATACCAGCCGAAAAATCTCGATCACTTAACGTTTCTAACCATTTGGTATCGATGATTACCGCACTGGGTGAATGAAAAGCACCGATAAGGTTTTTGCCATACTCCGAATTAACTCCGGTTTTACCCCCTACGGATGCATCCACCATGCCCGCCAATGTTGTTGGGATTGCTACCCAATCCAATCCTCGGAGCCAGGAAGAAGCAACAAATCCCGCTAAATCGGTAACCGCTCCCCCACCTATGCCGATCACTAAATCTGTACGAGTAAATCCAGCTGCACCCAACCAATTCCACACAGAGATTAACGTGCTAATACTTTTTGCCTCTTCACCATCTGGAACTTGAAAAAGGTGAACCTCTGAATCTGAACTCTGGATAGCAGACAGATCTGGATTGAAATCTTTAGAGACAATGACAGCCACGCGCGTGCGACCTGTCAGTATTTTTAGAGTTTCGCTACTCCATGAATTGCTCAAGATCACAGGATATGTTTTCTCTGCCTGCACGCTGATAACTGTCATGGCAGAAACGTTTCGGCTATTGCAACAATTTCTTCAACATCCATGTCATCAACTTTAATCGCATGCTTGGCAAGTTTCTCGTAAATCGGACGACGTTGTTCACTTAATGCCTGCCATTGCGCGCGTGGGTTCCCCAGAAGCAATGGACGATCCCGATTGAACCCAACTCTTGGGGCAGCAGTGGCAAGTGAAACATCCAAGAAAACAACGAGAGACCCCGATGCTTCGAGGAGCACTTGTGCCTTTTCTGAAATTGGAGCTCCACCACCAAGGCTGATCACGATGGAATCTTCTTCGAGAACCTCTGCAAGTGCCTCGAATTCAATCCTCCGAAAATACTCTTCACCATTGACGACAAAAATATCTGAGATGCTTTTTGATTCTTTTAGTTCTATCAGCGCATCAGTATCAACAAATGGCCAACTCAAATGTGCTGCCAGGGCTCTACCTATCGTGCTTTTTCCACTACCTGGTGCACCAATTAAGACAATGCGCGTCATTGTTACTTCTACTTAAAGTTCAAATTAGCTATGTAGGACTCAAAATTACGTCGTGTCTCAGTAACTGAGTCCCCACCAAATTTCTCCAAAACAGCCTCTGCCAAGACCAGTGCGACCATTGCTTCAGCAACTACTCCTGCCGCCGGTACGGCACAGACATCTGATCGTTGATTAATTGCCTTTGCAGCCTCACCTGTTGCTACATCAATGGTGTCTAACGCCTTAGGCACAGTGGAAATTGGTTTCATCGCAGCTCGAACGCGCAGGATTTCTCCGTTAGACATTCCACCCTCAGTGCCGCCTGCACGATCGGTTCGTCGAACTATTTTTCCTTGCCCGTTCTTTTCAATCTCATCATGGGCTACCGACCCACGTCGTGAAGCGGTTAAAAATCCATCTCCGATTTCAACACCCTTAATAGCCTGAATTCCCATAACCGCCCCTGCCAACCTGGAATCAAGTCGTCTATCCCAGTGAACATGAGAACCAAGTCCAGGTGGCATATTGAAAGCCAAAACTTCTACGACGCCACCTAATGTATCCCCATCTTTGTGAGCGTTCTCTATCTCTGTAATCATCAAAGCACTTGTCAGAGTATCTGCACATCGCACCGGATCAGAATCAATTCGCTCCATATCATCTGAAACGGGCAATACGGTGCCATCTGGAACGCGGACCGAACCGATTGATAGAACGTGACTCAAGATAGTGATACCAACGCTTTGCTCTAAGAAATTTCGAGCAACCGCACCTAAGGCAACACGTGCTGCAGTTTCACGAGCACTTGCTCTCTCTAAGATTGGTCGCGCGTCATCAACATCATATTTCTGCATTCCCACCAAGTCTGCATGGCCAGGGCGTGGGCGAGTCAATGGGGCGTTACGACCAAGATCCTTAATTTCCTCTTCGCGAACTGGATCAGCTGACATGATTTTTTCCCACTTAGGCCACTCGGAGTTACCCACTTGAATAGCAATCGGGCCACCCTGCGTTAAGCCAAGTCGAACACCACCAAGAATAGTTACCTTGTCGGCTTCAAAGTTTTGACGCGCACCACGACCTACGCCTAAACGACGTCGCTGAAGGTGGAAATCAATATCTGCTGTGGTGACAGAGACAGAGGCAGGAATACCTTCAACAATTGCACTCAACGCCTGACCGTGTGACTCACCTGCAGTTAACCAACGCATGCACCTATTCTTGCAGATAACCCCTCTATCGCGTCGCCAAATATGTTGCTAACCCGAGGAAAATACTCGGCGCCAGTGGGATCCTTGTTGGAATCACCCGATGAACACCCGTGAGTATCACTATATGAGCCGAGGCGCCACATACGATGCAAACGAGTAACTGCATAGGATGAAGTTGATGCACTACAGAGATTAGAAATAGCAACTTAAGATCTCCCATACCCACACGTGAAAGCAATAACACTCCAAGAACCAATACGCCCATCAGAGCCATCCCGACGTTTCCTATGCCAAAAATACTCACGTGAATGATTGCACTATAGGCAAGGATCTTGTTATAGATATTTGGAATTGTGAATGTGCTTAAGTCAGCAATGCATATTGGTATGGCTAGAAGAAAATACGCAAAGAGCATGATGAAAAGTTACAATCAAAAGTACAGGTAAAACGAGGTTGTGGATTACTGCAGGGCTTTCACACCTACAAAGCGAAGCAATCCAGCCATGTTGACGCGATCTACAGAGAGTGAAGAAAAGAGCTCTACCTGGGAAATTGCCTGATGAATCAGGAGATCCAAGCCATCGATCCCGTATCCACCCGCCTCGCGCCATCTAGCAAGTAAAGCTGACGGCCATGGATTGTAGAGAACCTCAAAAAAAGTTCCGTTAACTTCATGGACCTTACTTACAAAAATTGAAGCGGCTTCCGCAGGTGTCGTGTTTATAACAAGATCATACGATCCAAAATCGATATCACCATCCCACGGTAAGAAATCAACTGACAACTCAAGTATTGACCTTTGCAAAGATTCTTCCCGCGCAGTGTTACGACTTAACACCGTCAATGTCGAAGCAACTCCCGAACAAGCGGCCGCTATGGCACGAGCTGTTGCTCCTGCACCCAGGATGAGAGCATCTTCGAATTTTTCTTTTCCATGTGCCTGTAAAGCGTGCGCGAATCCCTCGACATCCGTACTTGTTAATGCCCATCCTCCAGCAACCTTGTGCAAAGTATTACCACTACTAATCTGCCGGGAAATATCAGAAATAGAATCGGCTATCTCCATGGCTTCTTCCTTCAAGGGCATCGTTAAAGAGAGACAATTAAGTGCAGCACCACCGTTGTCTAGAAATCTTTTCAGGCCACCAGATGCAACATCAAAAGCCTCGTAGGTAGCCTGCACTCCTAAAAACTCATAGGCGGTTTGATGAAGGAGTGGACTCAAGGAGTGCGAAATCGGGGAACCCAGAACGCCGGCTCTAATCACTTGAACAGTCCCGCCTTTCGGTTCTTCCCATATAAAGATTTCCATGAATTAAACTCATCGATCGATCTGGTGAAACGAGTATCCCCCGGTGCAACAGTAATGAAGTACAACCAAGCCCCGATGGCAGGTTCTAACGCTGCCGACAAGGCTGCCACCCCTGGGCTTCCGATCGGTCCTGGTGGGAGGCCGTATCTTTTATAGGTGTTGTATGGGGAGTTAATGAGGGTCGAGGCTGAACTCAAGAATATTTCACCTCGAACTTTCTTAACAAAATGAACAGTTGAATCCATCTGCAAAGGCATACCGATATCTAAGCGGTTAAGAATAACCCGCGTAACTTTAGAGAAGTCCTTCTCATCGCCCTCAGCTTGGGCAATAGAAGCGATGGTTAAGAGTTGAGACGCAGAAAACTTCTTACTTCCTAATAGCAATTTTTGAGCAATCGGTTCAGCTGTAAATCGATCGACCATCGATTGAACAACCTGCGGCGCTGTTGTTCCGGATGCAAATGTGTACTGTGCAGGAAATAACAATCCCTCCGGATTGCTAAACCCTGTTGGTAACACAAGTTGCGCAAAGGCTTGATCAATCTGCCTCTTTGTGAACCCGTACTCAATCAGTGATGATGTAACCTCACTCTTCCATCCGCCCTCAACAATCCGGATAAGGTTTGGAATTCGACTTGGATCCAACAACTGTTCCAGCGCTTGTCGTGCTGAAATATTCTGGGATATTCGGTGGCCCCCAGGGGCAATCTTCTCCGATCGCTTATCACCTACGGCAACTCTAAAAAACGCATCGGCCGACTTAACCACCCCGTTTTCAAACAATAACTGAGCAATTTCTGATCCAGATGTACCCGCGGGGATTTCGATTACGATCTCGGACTGCTCGCTCAGTAATACATTGGTTGGGAAATCTGGCGCTGCACGTGGGCCCGAGCGTGAAACATAGGCAGCACCAATTAAGCCAACACACACAAGTACTGCGATCAGGCGAAGTTTCACTTGCGCTTTTCTATCTCAATAGCAAAATCTAAAATTGCCACAGCAGCGGCCATGTCAATCGAACTCTTTGACTCTTTTGCTGTGCGCCCAGCATCACGCAAATTACGTGCAGCACTTATGGTGCTCATGCGCTCATCAATCATTTCTATCGGCACCTGGGTAACTGTGCGAAGCAGAGCAACGAAATCAGTTGCTTTAACTGAGGCTGCACCATCAATACCACTCAACAACGCGGGCCGTCCCACATAAATGGTTACCGGCTCAATCTCGCTGAGTATCAGCCCTATCCGCTCAGCGAGCTGTCTATCTGTTGCAGCAAGAGTGGTTAACGGTGAACTAAGGATGGAGTCTGCGTCACTGACCGCCACACCAATGCGCACATCACCATAATCAAAAGCGATACGACGTCCGCGTTGCATCATCTATCCAACTAGAGCGTTTGAGATCGCGATGAGTGCATCCATCGCCTTGGAAGAATCAGTGCCACCACCTTGTGCGAAATCATCTTTCCCGCCACCGCCACCACCCAGAACTGTTGAACCAATCTTGACGAGGGCGCCAGCCTTATTTCCATTAGCCCGTGCCTGATCACTCGTTGCAACAACTAAAACGGGCTTTGAATCATTGGAGCTGATGAGTGCAACTACAGAGTTCGCCTCACGAGAACGTAGGTCCAGTGCAATCTTTCGTAAATCATCGCCTGAAACCCCATCGCCCAAGACTGAGGAGATATAGGAGGTTCCGTTGATCACTTGGGCGCTCTTTGCTAAATCCCCTACTTGCGACAAAGCCTGCGCAGAGCGGACAATCGCCAACTCTTTTTCAATCTCCTTCATTTTGTTCAATAAATCTGAAATGCGTTCCGGAAGCTCTTCAGTGCGAGAACCCTTTATCAAATCAGTCAATGAATTGAGTAGGAGGTGCTCACGCGCTAAAAACTTGTATGCATCAACACCAACTAATGCCTCAACACGACGCACGCCCGCACCAATGGAGGATTCACCTAGCAATTTAACAACACCTAACTGACCAGAGCGTGCAACGTGCGTTCCACCGCAAAGCTCTCGAGCCCAATCCCCAACACTTACAACCCGAACCACATCTCCATACTTTTCACCAAACAACGCCATAGCTCCAAGCTCTTTTGCCTTAGCTTGGCTCATGCTCTCTGCTGTCACCTCAAGATTGTCGAGCAATAAAGTATTTACACGTGACTCCACCGCCTCAAGAACAGTTGCAGGAACCGATCCAGTTGCAGGAAAATCAAAACGAAAACGTCCTGGTGAGTTCTCTGACCCAGCCTGTGTTGCTGTTTCTCCGAGAATTTCACGAAACGCCTTATGGACCATGTGCGTTGCTGTGTGAGCCCGTGAAATCGCATGACGTCGTTCAACATCGATCTCAGCTAATGCATCACTGCCAACCTCGATTGATCCACTGATCACACGACCACGATGGATCGACAAACCAGGAACCGGTGATTGAACATCATCTATCTCGACAATTGCGCCATTACCCAAAATGATTCGGCCACCATCAGCTAACTGACCACCACCTTCTGCATAAAAAGGGGTGCGGTTGAGAACTATCTCAACATCCTCACCCTGTGCAGCGTTGGAAACACCGACTCCTTCAACAACGATTCCAGTAAGAATCGCCTCAGAACGTATGTGTTCGTATCCAAGAAACTCGCTCTTACCGTTCTTATCTGCAATGGCGCGGTATACAGAAACATCTGTATGACCAGACTTCTTAGCCTTAGCATCGGCTTTAGCGCGATCCTTTTGTTCCTTCATCAGGCGTCGGAAGCCATCTTCATCAACCTCTAAACCTTCTTCACGCGCCATTTCAAGTGTGAGATCAAAGGGGAATCCGTAGGTGTCATGCAGTTTGAACGCTTCCTCGCCAGGCAAAATCGATGAATTACTCTTCTTTGAAGTGATTGAAGCTAGATCGAAAATCTGAGTACCGCTCTTGAGGGTTTGTAAGAAACTCTCCTCTTCAGAAACGCTTACTTCAAGAATACGTTTCTTATCAGCAACTAGCTCTGGATATTGTGGGCCCATTGCAGCGATTGCAGACAGAGTTAACTCAGACATGATGGGATCCATTGATCCTAAGAGACGCATGTTGCGAACTGTTCGACGCATCATCCGGCGCAAGACATAACCACGACCCTCATTACCTGGGGTCACTCCATCGCCAATTAGCATTGCAGATGTTCTGGCATGGTCTGCTATGACGCGCAAGTACACATCTGACTTCTCTGATGCTCCGTACTTCACACCCGTTAACTCTGATGCGCGATTGAGAATCATGACTGTTGTGTCAATCTCATAAATGTTTTCAACACCCTGAAGCAGCGCTGCAGTGCGCTCTAAACCAAGACCTGTATCAATGCTTTTGGCAGGTAGTTCGCCCAAAATTGGGAAGTCATCCTTGCCCGAACCAACTCCGCGTTCATTCTGCATAAAGACAAGGTTCCAAATTTCAAGGTATCGGTTCTCATCAGCGATGGGACCGCCTTCAGCGCCGTATGCAGGACCGCGATCGTAGTAAATCTCAGAGCATGGACCACATGGCCCAGGAACACCCATGGACCAAAAATTATCGGCCATGTCACGACGTTGAATGCGCTCCTTGGGAACACCGATCTTTGTGTGCCAAATATCGGCGGCTTCATCATCATCTAAGTAAACAGTGACCCACAGTTTTTCCTCTGGAAAACCATAGCCACCATCTGATAGCGGACGTGTGAGTAGCTCCCATGCAAGTGCTATTGCACCTTCTTTGAAGTAATCACCGAAGGAAAAGTTGCCACACATCTGAAAAAATGATGCATGCCGAGTTGTTTTACCAACCTCGTCAATGTCTAATGTTCGAACGCACTTTTGAACAGATGTTGCGCGCTTAAAGGGGGGTGTGACTTCGCCAAGGAAGTACGGCTTGAATGGAACCATTCCTGCGTTAACAAGCAAAAGGTTGGGATCATCTGCTATCAAAGATGCCGATGGAACTACGGTATGAGTTAAGTCCTGACGATTATCAGATTCAAAGAAGCGCAGCCAGCGCGAACGGATCTCGGCGGATTCCACTAGGCAGGATCACTCAGCCTTCTTCTTCTTTGTGCGTCCCTTATTCATTTGCGCTGCAGTCAACAGGGCGCCAGCAACCTTAACCGCTGAACCATTCTTGTTGATGAAGGAAGATGTTGCTTCGTTGACCTTGTCAGAGACCTCTTCAATGTTTTTTGTAACTCGATTGAAGCTGTGTAATGGTCCATTGACAAGTGTGACAGTTGTGTGAACCTCATCGATAAGAGGTGCGGTTTCATCGGTGATCGCCTTTAAAGAAGCCTTAGCCTCATCGATAAAGCGACCAACACGAATTACGACGTATGCAATAGCTACTGCGATAACAGCTAGAGACGACGCTGCGATGATTGTTGCAATTCCACCTGGACCCACGAGGTAAGCCTACCTGACCCTTACTTATCTTCGCTTGTTTTTACTTGTGGAACCCAGTCGATTCCGCTCTCTTTGCGTTGTGCGGGAGTGATAGGAGTTGGGGCACCAGTAAGAGGATCGCCGCCACTAGCAGTTTTTGGGAATGCAATAACTTCACGAATCGAATCCGATCCCGTGAGTAGAGCACATACTCGATCTAACCCAAGTGCTATCCCACCGTGTGGAGGTGGTCCGTAATTAAATGCCTCTAGCAAGAAGCCAAACTTACTGTTTGCCTCTTCATCACTTAAACCGATCACAGAGAAAACATCTTTCTGGATAGTGCGGTCATGAATACGAATAGACCCTCCACCTAACTCAGTTCCGTTCAACACAATGTCATAAGCGTAGGCAAGTGCCGAAGCAGGATCAGATTTAAATGTTGATGCAAACTCTGGCTTAGGACCTGTAAAGGGATGATGGACCGCTGTCCATCCACCATTGTCTGTAGGTTCAAACATTGGTGCATCTACAACCCATAAAAATTCCCATGTGCCCTCAGAAATTAATCCGCAGCGTTTACCAATTTCTAACCGAACGGCGCCCAAAAGATTCAGTGATGCTGTCCGCTCCCCTGCTGCAAAAAAGATTGCATCCCCAGGCAGAGCACCAGCAGCTGTGACCACGCCAACGGTCTCATCCTCGGAGATATTCTTCGAAACAGGACCACCTAGAGTGCCGTCCTCATTGACCAATATGTATGCAAGTCCCTTAGCACCACGGGCTTTGGCCCAGTCTTGCCATGCATCAAGTTCCCGACGAGCAGATGAAGCTCCACCTGGCATTACAACTGCGCCAACATATGGCGCTTGAAACACCCTAAAAGGTGTTTGTGCAAAAAACTCTGTTAAGTCAACAAGTGTGTTCCCAAATCGCAGATCTGGTTTGTCAGAACCGTACTGCGTCATCGCATCGGCATATGTCATGCGCTGTAAAGGAAGTGGGATCTCGTAACTGACCGCTTCTTTCCAGATACGAGCGACAATCTTTTCAGCTATCGACAAAATATCCTCTTGGTCAATAAATGACATTTCAATATCTAGTTGTGTGAACTCTGGCTGGCGATCGGCGCGGAAATCTTCGTCGCGGAAGCACCGGGCTATTTGATAATACTTTTCCATACCTGCAACCATTAAGAGCTGCTTGAAAAGTTGTGGCGACTGCGGAAGTGCATACCAACTTCCCGGTTGGAGACGCACCGGAACCAAAAAGTCACGAGCACCCTCTGGTGTGGAGCGGGTTAGGTATGGCGTTTCAATTTCAAGGAAGGCTTCCTCCTCCATCACGCGGCGGATAGTTGAGGTAACTTTTGAACGCAAACGAAGATTTTGAGATGGCTTCTCACGCCGCAAGTCCAGGTATCGATATCTCAATCGAACCTCCTCATTGATATCGGTGTCATCACCGCTATCAACTGGAAAAGGAAGCGGCGCTGACTCCGATAACACAACTACAGTGTCACCCATTACTTCAATTTCACCTGTTGCAATATTTGTGTTGGTGTTTCCATCAGGACGGGTAACTACCTCACCTGTTATGAGCAAACACCACTCAGCGCGAAGTGAGCCTGCGACCTTTTCATCACGGATAACAACCTGCACTGAACCGGAAGCATCGCGCAGGTCGATAAAAGCCACACCACCATGATCACGGCGACGCGAGACCCAACCAGCCAATGTGACACTCTGGCCCGCGTGGGATTTACGAAGTGATCCTGCTTCATGTGTGCGCAACATTGATTAGTCCAATTTTATAATTAGAGAGCTTCCAGCAATGAGTCAATCGTAACCGAAGTTGTCTTACCTGATTTCATCTCTTTCAACTCAACGGTACCGCTTGAAATCTCAGACTCTCCAAGAACAACAACATAGGTAGCACCACTTTTGTCTGCCCCCTTCATGGCACCCTTGAGCGCACGATCACCAAAGGCAATCTCTACGATCTTTCCATGGTGACGAAGATTAGCCGCAATACTTAGAGCCACCACCTTGGCTGACTCCCCCAAAGGAATAATAAATAAATCCGAGGTAAAGGAGTCATCATGTATAACTCCCTCGGCCTCGGCAGCCAAGAGTGCTCGATCAACACCCAAACCAAAGCCAATACCTGAAAGGGATTGACCTCCAAGTTGTTCCATTAATCCGTCATACCGACCGCCACCACCAATACCTGATTGAGCGCCAAGTAATTCGTGGACAAATTCAAAGGTTGTACCGGTGTAATAATCCAACCCGCGAACCATTCGAGGATTAAGGACATAAGAAATTCTCAACGCATCCAAATACTTTAGAACCGCATCAAATTGATTGCGGGATTGTTCATTGAGGTAATTGATCAGTAAGGGTGCATCGGCCATAGCCTTTTGCATCTCTTCACGCTTGTCATCAAATAAGCGCAAAGGATTAATCAACGCCCGAGCAGCTGTTGGCTCATCTAAATCAAGAGTTGATATGAATTTGACGAGATCAACACGATGAGCTGCGCGAGATTGCGCATCTCCTAATGAGGTGATCTCCAAACGGTATTTGCTTAGTCCCAAGGCTTTAAACCCAGCGTCGGCTATTGCGATCACTTCAGCATCAATTGCCGGATCATCTACGCCAATTGCTTCAATACCAACTTGATAAAACTGACGATAGCGACCTGCCTGTGGACGCTCTGCGCGGAAGAACTGACCCGAGTACCACACCTTCACCGGTAGTTGACCTCGATCTAAACCATGTTCAATCACCGCACGCATAACACCGGCGGTTCCTTCAGGACGCAATGTTATTGAGCGCCCACCACGATCTTCAAAGGTATACATCTCCTTTGACACCACATCAGTTGATTCGCCAACACCGCGAGTAAATAACTCAGTGTCTTCAAAAACTGGTAGTTCGATTAGTTGATACCCTGCACGTTTTGCTGGTGCAATCAGATTTTCTCTGACAAACTCAAATGCAAGTGATCTGCCAGGAACATACTCACTCACACCTTTAGGGGCAGAAATCTTATTTCGTGACATTAGTAGCGACCAACCAAACTCTTTAAGTATGGATTGCTCTTTTTTTCATGAGCCATTGTTGTGTCGGCTCCGTGTCCTGGCAGCACACGCAAGTGATCTGCCAATGGCAATACTTTTTTACGCAAGGTCTCTTCCATTTCTTTAGCAGATCCAGTCGGCAAGTCCGTGCGCCCAATAGAACCAGCAAACAGGACATCCCCGCTGACTAATACCTCCTGCGAGACCTCGAACATGATCGATCCCCTGGTGTGGCCAGGTGCGTGAATAACAGTGAAGTTCAACCCAACAAGTTCAATATCTTGCCCATTTCGAAGTTCTCGTACATCCCGAGCTTCAGAAAAACTCATCCCCGATAAGGTTGCTACAAAATCAGCACCATGCAAATTCTCTGGGTGCGCCAAAAAGGCTCGATCCTCACTATGAATGTATGTCGGAATGTCATAGCCATCTGCAATAGGTTGAATAGAAAATGTGTGATCTAAGTGTCCATGTGTTGCAATGACCGCCACCGGCTTGAGATTGTGCTTGTCCAAGATCTGTGTCAGCTGGTGCGAAACATCAGGCATGCCAGGGTCTATCACCACACACTCGGCACCAGGCTCAGTTGCGAGCACCCAACAGTTAGTTGCATACATGGGAGCGGCAAAGGAGTCGATCAGCATCCTTACCAGACCTCTTTTCACGCTCAGAATCAGGAGCGATTGACGCTCACACCATGGGACAGGGTACCTTTTGCCAACGAATACACCCTCCACCCACGCTTAGCAGACCACAATCTTCTAGGCATCGCACACACCACATAGCGAGCTTCGTAGTGAAGTAACGCGCTGAAAGGATCACTCTCATGTCGGATATGAATTTCCCACCGCAGGCAAGTGCAGCAACTGCCCTAATCGGAGATCCTTCAGCCTTTGGTCGAGTAGCAGAGGATGGAACGGTTTATGTTCGAACATCACAGGGCGAGAAAGCTGTTGGCTCATATCCAGGCAAGACACCTGAAGAAGCTCTCTCCTACTTTGTACGCAAGTTTGAACTCTTAGCAGCCGAGGTTGCATTACTGGCTGCCCGAATTAAAAGTGGCGCACTTGTTCCATCAGATGCCTACGCCGCTGTTAAAAAACTTCGTGAGCAAGTAAAAGAATTAAATGGTGTCGGCGATCTAGAGGCTCTTGCAGCCTCTGTCGAACAGATCGAACCACTTATTGAAGGACATCGTGAGGCCTACGAGGCAAAAAAGGTTGCTGAAAATGCGGCCAAAGAGGCGCGTCGTCAACAGATAATTGTTGAAAAGGAGAAAATCGTTGCAGAAGCAGAGTCACTGGCACTTTCAGAAAGTTGGAAGAATACGGGTGATCGTCTAAAGACTCTACTTGAAGAGTGGAAGGCTGCTCCGCGTCTTGATAAGAAGGCTGATGCAGATCTTTGGAAGAGATTTTCATCCTCGCGTAACAAGTTTGATAAGCGCCGACGCACGCACTTCGCCGCACTTGAAGCAACACAGTCCGTTGTTGCAGACGCAAAGAAGGCAATTGTTGAAGAGGCAGAGAAGTTAGCGACCTCAACTGAATGGGTACTAACTGCAAAGCGCTACAAGGTACTCATGGATCAATGGAAAGTGGCGGGTCGCGGTAAGAAAAATGATGATGCAAAACTATGGTCGCGTTTTAAGGGCGCGCAGGATCAATTCTTCGCTGCAAAAAATGCTGACCTAGAAAAAAGAGATCTCACAATGGCAACTAACCTTGCTAAGCGTGAAGAGCTACTGACTCTCATCGAAGCGGTTCTACCAATTTCAGATGTGAAGCAGGCTCGAAAAGAGCTCAATGAACACCTTCGTGCCTGGGAAAAGATCGGCATGACGCATCGCGACAAGCGAGCGGCTATGGATGCCCGCGTTGCTGTGGTCGAGGCAACGGTTAAGGAATCCGAAGCAGAGGTCTGGCGCAAGACAGATCCGGCCGCTAAAAAGCGAGCACAAGAGGTTGTTGCACAACTCACTGAATCAATTGCAAACTATGAAAAGGCTGCAGCCAAGTACACCGCTAGTGGTAACGAGAAGAAGTCTGCAGAAGCTGCAGAGTCAGCTGCTGCTCGTAAGGTGTGGCTAGCCGAAGCTGAAAAGGGTTTGGCTGAATACAACTAGTTATTATTTGTTCGATAGACGTCATAGACGCCTTGGATTCCACGCACGGCAGCTAAAACAGCATCTAGGTGACTTGCATCTGCCATTTCAAAAGTGAATCGCGAAATAGCGGTTCGATCTTTAGATGTGCTTACTGATGCACTCAAAATGTTGACATGCTGATCCGACAAAGTTCGTGTGACATCTGCCAATAAGGATGCGCGATCGAGCGCCTCTACCTGAATGTTAACTAAAAATACCGAGGCAGCACCCAGACGCCACTTAACATTAACAACTCGATCTAATTGGTGTTTCTGTAGATCATGGGCGTTAGTGCAATCTGAGCGATGAATAGAGACACCACTCCCCTTTGTAATAAAGCCCATGATCGCATCACCTGGAACCGGTGTGCAGCAGCGCGCAAGTTTGACCAATACATCATCTGTTCCTTCGACATCGATTGCATTGCTTGATCTGCGCGAGGAAAGCATCCGTGTCGGAAGTGTGTCCATAGTCGGTTCTGGATGTGAATCCTCACTTCGCATAGAAGAAACCAACTTCTCAATAATTGAGGAAGCAGAGACGTGACCATCACCAACGGCCGAATACAGCCCATCTATGTCTGGGTAATGAAGGTCATGGGCTAGTTCAAGTAAGGAGTGTCCTGCGAAAATCTTTTGAAGCGGTAAACCTGCCTTACGCATCTGACGTGCTATTGATTCTCTACCGGCATCTACCGCCTCTTCGCGGCGCTCTTTACTAAACCACGCCTTGATCTTGGAACGTGCCCTAGGGCTCTTAACAAAGTTCAGCCAGTCACGGCTAGGTCCAGCAGACAAACTTTTATTGGTAACAATCTCAACAACATCACCGTTATTCAGACGGGATTCAAGTGGAACTAAACGGCCATTGACCTTGGCCCCAGCGCATCTGAGTCCAACATCTGTGTGCACAGAGAATGCAAAATCGACAGGAGTTGAGCCTCCTGGCAATGCAATAACGCTTCCCTTCGGAGTGAAAACAAAGACTTCAGGTGAACCCAGATCAAAACGCAACGCCTCTAGAAACTCGGAAGGATCTTCAGTTTCCTTCTGCCATTCGTGTAACTGTCGCAGCCATAACATCTCAGGAGAGCTCTCATTGTTATCTGGACCCTGTTTGTATTTCCAATGTGCGGCAATACCAAACTCTGCGCGCGCATGCATGTCATAGGTGCGAATCTGTATTTCAATCGCTTTTCCAGTTGGACCAATCACAGTTGTGTGTAGTGATTGGTACAGGTTGAACTTAGGCATAGCGATGTAATCCTTGAACCGTCCAGGAACTGGACTCCATCGCGCGTGGATTGAGCCCAATACCGCATAACAATCACGAACATCGTTGACCAAAACACGGATGCCAACTAGGTCATAGATCTCATTGAATTCGCGTCCTCGTACAACCATCTTTTGATAGACAGAAAAGAAGTGCTTCTTTCGACCTGTAACGGATGCCTCGATGCTATCTCGCAGGAGATCTTCTTTTACGGCAACAATTACTTGATCAGTGAGCGCATCACGAGAAGGTGATCGTTCGGCAACTAATCGCGAAATCTCTTCAAACTTCTTTGGCTCTAGAATTTCAAATGAAAGATCTTCGAGCTCCCACTTGATGGCATTCATTCCTAGTCGATGAGCCAATGGTGCGTAGATATCAAGGGTTTCTTGAGCCTTACGAGTAGCACTTTCCTCAGAAACATACTTCCAGGTGCGTGCGTTGTGTAGTCGATCGGCTAATTTAATGACGAGAACCCTGATGTCGCGAGACATTGCAACAACCATCTTGCGCACAGTTTCTGCCTCAGCAGTTGGCCCATACGTTAACTTGTCCAGCTTTGTTACACCATCGACCAAATTGGCAATCTCATCGCCAAAATCAAGACGCAATTGATTCAGTGAATACTGCGTATCCTCAACGGTGTCGTGCAACAGCGCTGCAATGACAGTTGGTGGATTCAAACCTAAATTGGCCAAAATTTCAGCAACGGCTACCGGGTGAGTTATATACGCCTCGCCAGATTTTCGTAACTGCCCTTCATGCGCATCTCGCGCTATTTCGAAGGCGCGAGAGATATCTGCAGCATCTACCGAGGCGTGATTTTCTTTGAGAGCACTGATTACTGGTGCTATCAATGTATCCACGTTAGACCTTACTTACGACCCTTACGCTTTGGTTGATTGCGAGGACCGCGTCCAGTAATTGCTTCGCCAGCAGATACCAATGGTGTCGCAGGTGATGTTGAGGACCGAGCGTTTACTCGCTTTGCTAGTGCCTGCATCGCTGGCTCCTTCTCACGAAGCTGAGCCAATACAGGTGGTGCAATAAAGATTGATGAGTACGTACCAACTGCAAGACCGATAAACAGTGCAAGTGATAGATCCTTCAATGTTCCAGCACCTAGCAACCCGGCACCAACAAAGAGAATGGAACCTACTGGCAACAATGCAATCAACGATGTGTTGGCAGAGCGCACGAGCGTCTGATTAACCGCATGGTTAACAGCTTGCGAGTAGGTTCGTGTAGATGTTGAAGTGATTGTTCGAGTGTTCTCTCGAACCTTGTCAAAGACAACCACAGTGTCATAGAGGGAATAACCCAGAATAGTTAAGAAACCGATAATGGTCGCCGGTGTGACATCAAAACCAACGAGTGCGTAAATACCAACTGTGATGAAAACATCGTGCACAACAGCTGCGATTGCAGCGATGGACATCTTGGGTTCAAAGGCCATTGCCAAATAGAGCATGACAACTATAAGAAATCCAACTAATCCATAGATTGCTTTGCGTGTGATCTCTTTACCCCATGATGGTCCGATGATTTGTGTATCAATAGACTCAACAGAAACACCGAACTCGGCTGCTAAAGCATCCTGCACAGCATTGTTTTGGATGGTGTCAAGAGCTCCCGTTTGAACGCGGACTTTGTCACTTCCAATTTCTTGAACAATTAACTCCCCCGGGATGCCAGTTGCTTCGACAGCTGTGCGTGCCTGTTCAATAGTTGCCGTTGCTTTGTTGACAGTAAATGAAGAACCACCCTTGAACTCAATACCAAGGTGCAAACCTTGAACTGCAAGTGCTGCGATCGATGCAAGGATAAACAATGCCGAAATAGAGTACCAGCGGCTACGCTTGCCGATAAAGTCAATTGAACTTTCGCCACGATAAAGGCGACCACCAAGACCTGAAAACTTTGACATCTTTATGCCTCCTTCGCGACGGCAGTGCCCAAGCTCTTGCTTGAGAAACCAGATAGTGAGTGACCCGAGCTAAAGAAAGTCATTCGAGAGAGAATCGACATCAAAGGCTTTGTGAATACAAAGACGACAACGAGGTCGACAAGGGTTGTCAGGCCAAGAGTAAATGCGAATCCTCGAACACCGCCAACAGCAAAGAGATAGAGCAAGGTTGCGGCAATGAGTGAGACAAAGTCTGCGACAAGAATTGTTCGACGTGCACGAACCCATCCGGTATCAACTGCAGTGCGAAGCGTTCTGCCATCACGCATCTCATCTCGAACTCTTTCAAAGTAGATGATGAATGAGTCTGCAGTAACACCAATGGCAACTATTGCGCCAGCAATACCAGCTAATGTGAGTGTGAATCCGATCCATTCACCAAATAGCAAGAACAGTAGGTAGATAAGTCCACCCGCCACTGTAAGAGAGCCAACAGTTACGATTCCTAGACCGCGGTAATACAGCAGCGAATAGAGCATCACGAGCCCTAGACCAAGTGCTCCTGCTAGTAGACCTGCATTGAGCTGATCTGCGCCAAGAGTTGGTGACACCTGCTGAACCTCGCCACGATCAAATGCGAGAGGCAATGCACCGTACTTAAGAACATTTGCAAGATCTTGTGCCTCTAGTTGAGTAAAACTTCCAGTGATTTGGGCTGTTCCTGAAGGAATCGCCTCAGTAATTCGTGGTGAGGAAACAACCAATCCATCAAGAACAATTGCTACTTGATTTGTTGGCTCCGGAAGTGAGGTGACGCGAGATGTCAACGCACCGAATGCTGATGTTCCTTCGCCATTAAAAGTAAGGCTTACAAACCAAGCACTGCCAGCCTGTGTATCTAACCCTGCAGATGCTTTCGAAATCTGACGACCAAGGACCTCTGCTGGGGCCAGAATATATTTTGTAGTGCCGGCACGATCACAGGCAACAATGACATCAGTTGCAAGATCAGAACCAGTTCCTTGAAGATTTTCTGCCTTTGTGCAATCAAGTGCTGCAAAACGAGCATTCACATCAGCGTTAACACCTGTTGCAGGTGTTGCCGTTGGATCAGCTGCCGTTGGAGCGCCCGAGGTTGATGCTAAGACTTGGCGAAAACGTAGCTCTGCAGTTTGTCCTACCAACTCAACGACACGGCGACCGGTATCTCCTGGAACAGAGATAACAATCTGGCGATTACTTCCACTACCTTGAGCAGAAACCTCTGACTCTGCAACACCTAAGGAGTTAACACGTTGTCGAATGATCGAGACAGCTTGATCAATAGATTCGCTCGTAATCTTTCCTTCATCGCCAGGTGCGATGCGTGGTTGCAAGGTGACTGAAGTTCCACCGCGCAAATCAAGACCTAAGCGGATTGAGGTCGCTCCCTGAATGAACACCAAACTGGTCATGGCGATTAGTACAAGAGCCAAAATCGCTAGGGTGCGTCCAGGACGATCACTCTTTTTTAGTGGTTTGCTAGTTGTAGACATAGAGCCAGAGTCTAGGCGTCAGGTGCGGGTAAGTCGAAAAGAGCAACTGTCTCTGCAGGCGGAGTTCGCCCCAGGTGCTGCCAGCCAAGAGCGGTGGCTACTCGGCCTCGCGGAGTTCTAGCCATAAAGCCGTTGCGGACCAAGAAAGGTTCCGCCACAGATTCAACCGTCTCCACCTCTTCGCCAACTGCAATTGCCAAGGTCGAAAGACCCACCGGGCCCCCATTTAATCTTTCAATCAGAGCAACTAATACTCCGCGATCTAGACGATCTAAACCAAGCTGATCAACCTCATACATCTCCAACGCCTTCTTAGCATCTGCCAGCGAGATCCGAGAGCTGCCGTGGACCTGACCGTAATCTCGAACTCGACGCAGTAATCGGTTGGCTATTCGTGGTGTGCCACGAGATCTTCCAGCCACCTCCACAATTGCATCATTATCAATAGCAATCTTAAGAAGTTCTGAGCTACGAGTTATAACCTGGGTTATGTCCTCTTCATTATAAAAATCAAGATGAGCTGTGAATCCGAAGCGATCTCGCAAAGGGCTTGGCAATAAGCCAGCACGTGTTGTTGCACCAACTAGCGTGAAGTGCGGCAACGCCAAGGGAATTGCTGTTGCTCCTGGCCCCTTGCCAACAACAACATCAACACGAAAATCCTCCATTGCTAAATACAGCAACTCCTCAGCAGGGCGTGGAAGACGATGAATCTCATCTAAAAATAAAATCTCACCCTCAACTAAAGAAGAGAGAATGGCAGCCATATCTCCCGCATGAGTTATTGCAGGGCCACTTGTAATACGAATTGGTGTCTGCATCTCACTTGCTAAAATCAAAGCAAGAGTTGTTTTGCCCAATCCAGGTGGACCCGATAACAAAATATGATCTGCAGGAGAGTTGCGGTGTCTAGCTGCGGTGAGCAAAACATCAATTTGCTCGCGCACTCTGTGTTGGCCAACAAAATCCTTCAAAGTTTTAGGGCGCAACGCATGCTCTAAAGCGGTCTCTTCACCTTTGATGTGTGGTGCTACCAATCTATCCTCAGCCACGTGAGCTCTTTCCACTGGCCAGAGTTAACTTAAGTAGCTCGCTTAACTCAACGTCGGCAGCATCACGATCATCGGCCTGCAACGCTGAAACAACATGAGAGATAGCAGCATCTGATTCTTTCGGAGAAAAACCGAGCAAAACTAGAGCACTTGTTAACTGTTCGCGCCAAGCAGGTTGATGACCCTTGTATTGGCTGGTCGCAGACAGATCAGACAACTTTCCTTTTAACTCAAGGATCAAACGTTGCGCACCTTTGCGACCGATTCCCGGTACCTTTTCAATGGCTGCCACATCCTCCTGTGAAATAGCTCTTCCTAGATCCTCTGGACTCAAAGCACCCAAAATAGAGAGTGCAACCTTTGGCCCAATCCCAGAGACTGTTTGCACCAATTCAAAGAGCGAACGAGACTCATCATTGATGAAACCAAACAATGTCAGTGAGTCTTCACGAACAACTAACGAGGTAAATAGTTGCACCTGCGTTCCAAGGGTTATCTGCGCGCTCGTTTGTGGGTTAACTTGAACCGAAACGCCAAAACCACCAACTTCAACAATAACCCGATCACTTGATAGGGAACGAACAGTTCCGGTGATTAAGGCAATCATCTGGCACGCAATTTCTTTAATCTAGATTGTTCTGCAGCTAATGCTTGTTGGATCTTTGCATTGCCGCCGCCGCGCCATATATGACAAATAGCTAAGGCGAGAGCATCAGTTGCATCAACTGGCTTAGGAATGCTGTCAAGATTTAGAATCTTTTGAACCATCAGTGCAACCTGTGCCTTATTTGCTCGCCCACTTCCTGTAACAGCGGCCTTTACTTCAGAGGGTGTATGCATCATGACGGGAATACCGGCCTTGGCTGCTATTAATAATGCGATGCCGGCTGCTTGTCCTGTTCCCATAACAGTTCTGACATTGTGTTGAGAAAAGACCCGCTCGACCGCAACAACATCTGGTTTCCACAGATTGATCCATTCGGAGAGTTGCTGATCTAAATCTAAGAGACGTTGATCAAGTGCGGATTCAGCTGGGGTGAGAATCACGCCAACTTCAATTAAGCTCAAGGCAGAGCCAATGACACCCTCAACTACGCCAACACCGCAGCGAGTCAGACCCGGATCAACACCCAGAACTCTCATCGCTTAGCCTCGTGCTTTCCTCGTTAGGTGGATAGTAAAGCCTAGAGATGACAAGCAAATTTCTAATCCAGGCTCGCCATGACCTCATCTGAAACATCAAAGTTGCTAAAGACATTTTGCACATCATCTAGCTCTTCTATCGCATCAATTAGTTCAAATACCTTTTTCGCCCCATCAGCATCTAGCGGGATCAGCATCGATGGCAAGAAGGAAGAGTCAGCGGATTCGTAATCTATGCCCGCGTTTTGCAACGCCGTGCGCACTGGAACTAAATCAACAGGCTCACTCACAATCTCAAAGGCCTCCCCTAGGTCATTGACCTCTTCTGCGCCCGCTTCAAGAACTGCTTCAAGGATTGAGTCCTCCGTTAACGTTCCATCCTTTTTTACAATGACAACGCCCTTGCGATTAAACAGATATGAAACAGAGCCGAGATCTGCCATCGATCCACCGTTTCTTGTCACAGCGACCTTAACCTCAGATGCAGAACGGTTACGGTTATCTGACAAACACTCGATCATGATTGCAACTCCGTTTGGACCATACCCTTCATACATAATTGTGATCCAGTCTTTTGCACCCGCTTCAAGACCTGCGCCACGCTTAATAGCACGATCGATGTTATCTGCAGGCATTGAAGACTTCTTAGCTTTTGCAACCGCGTCAAAAAGTGTGGGATTGCCATCCATGTCAGCGCCACCATTGCGCGCTGCCACCTCTATTGCACGAATCTGTTTTGCAAACACCTTGGCACGACGACTATCAATGATGGCCTTCTTATGCTTGGTTGTCGCCCATTTGGAATGGCCAGACATTGGAACACCTCAATCTCAGTTAAACGATGAGGCTACTTTACCTTCTCTAATGCAGGCCGAGCCACTTCCTCAATAAAGTAACGATGTATGCGGTGATCCCCGGTTATTTCAGGGTGAAATGAGGTTGCTAGCAAGGTAGCCGAGCGAACAGCAACCGCGTGTGATTGATAGGTAGCAAGCACGCGAACGCCTTCACCAACTCTTTCTACCCATGGTGCACGAATAAAGACGGCTCCCAACGCAACTGCTGATCCATCATCAAAGGAAATCTCTGACTCAAAGGAGTCGACCTGTCGCCCAAAAGCATTTCGTCTCACCGTTATATCAAGACCGCCAAATGTTTTTTGTCCTGCTTTGGCATCTAGTATTTCATTGGCTAATAAAATCATTCCGGCACATGATCCATAGACAGGCATACCTGCAGCGATGCGCTCTTGTATGGAGTCAAAGATGCCAAACACCTCAGATAGTTGAGCGATAGTTGTTGATTCTCCGCCTGGCAATACCAGGGCATCAACGCCAGCTAGTTCAGATAAGCGTCGGACTCGCAGTGGCTCAACCCCACAGGTGATTAAAGAGTTCATGTGCTCGCGTACATCACCTTGTAGAGCTAAAACACCAACCTTCATATACGAAAAATTACCAGCCGCGCTCTGCAAGGCGGTGTGGTGCTGGAAGATCTGCAACATTGATTCCAACCATTGCTTCGCCCAATCCACGTGATGCATCAGCAACAACCTTTGGATCATCCCAGAAAGTAGTTGCCTTCACACAGGCAGCTGCGCGTTGGGCAGGGTTGCCTGATTTGAAAATTCCTGAGCCGATAAAGACACCATCTGCCCCCATGCTCATCATGAGCGCTGCATCTGCTGGGGTTGCAATGCCACCTGCGGTGAAAAGAACAACTGGAAGCTTTCCTGTTTCTGCAACCTCTTTCACCAATGCATATGGTGCTTGCAACTCCTTGGCTGCAACGTAGAGTTCATCTTCTCTCATCGATGACAAACGACGAATCTCTCCACCAATTTTTCGCATGTGCTGCATCGCATTAGAAACATCACCAGTACCTGCTTCGCCCTTAGAGCGAATCATTGCCGCACCCTCATTTATGCGACGCAACGCCTCGCCTAGATTTGTGGCTCCGCAAACAAACGGAATTGTAAAATCCCATTTATCAATATGGTTTTCATAATCTGCAGGTGTTAATACCTCTGACTCATCGATGTAGTCAACATTTAATGATTGAAGAACTTGGGCTTCAACGAAGTGACCGATTCGTGCCTTAGCCATAACGGGGATAGAGACAGCTGCTTGAATCTTTTCAATCATGTCTGGATCTGACATGCGAGCTACTCCACCTTGTGCGCGAATATCTGCCGGCACTCTCTCAAGTGCCATGACTGCAACAGCGCCAGCATCTTCGGCGATCTTTGCTTGTTCAGCGTTAACAACATCCATGATCACGCCGCCCTTGAGCATTTCTGCCATGCCGCGCTTAACGCGAGCTGTGCCGGTAACTTCAGTCATTGTGATGTGCTCCGCTTCGATCGAAAGATAGGAGTAAAGACTACTTTGTTGTGGCCGCTTGTGGCGACTGGAATTCAGGCTCGCGATCTGTAAAAGCTATCCATACCTGACCTGGATCAAAGTTCATCACGGTGCCATCAGCAAAGGTGAAGGTGGTTCCTGACTCCAGAGACGGCCGGTTCCATGTGGTTACAAAGCGTTGACCATTACGAAGAACATAGGCCTTACCCGAGCCAACAGTTTGCGTAAAGGGTGTTACTCCCCCGACTTTGTCTTTGTACTCAGAGTCGGTAATTGAAACCATTTGAATAACCAAAGTTGTTGGACCCACAATTCGACCAGAGTCTGCGAGATTAATTCTATTGTTGTGTGAGAGCAGCCATCGAGATTCTTCATCAGACCATACCGCACCATATGTTGCCGCCGGCCAATCCATTGTGACACCAACTGTCGCGGTTCCACCTTCTTGCAATTTACCGAAGGTTAACCCAACACTTGAAGCGCTCGCAATTTGATACTGATCTTTAATGATCTTTTCCATGAGCAGATCGGCCCTTAGGACCATTGCATAAGGCTGTATGCGAGTGGGATCGGTTGTGAAAATAGTTGGGCTTTGACGTTGTGCCCCTAAGTCCTGAAGATTGGCTGAAGCAATGACAGATAACAATTTTCGTTGTGCGCCGCTGTAGGCAAAGGCCACCCGCCCAAACTGTGCCAAGAGATCGATATCTGAAATGCGTGCACTTCGAACCGGACCGATACGTTGCGGAATGACCGATGAAAATACCGCTGCTAATCGAGTCAGCCCACCTTCAACCTGTTCGATATAGACAATGTCTGCATCTTCTAAACCAATTTGTGGATGTGCTTGATTCGTATCATCAATCTTGACCACAAGCACCGGACCATTACTACCTTCGCGACCACTTAAGAGATTAGTTGCCGCAGGCTCTGGAGAAATCTTTGACAGGACAGAACATCCAGTAAGTAGAACAGATGCAATTGCGGCAAGTGCGAAGGTGCGTCTAGAGAACATCTGACTCAAACTCATAGGTCACCGGCAATGGCGCAGTGCCAGCTAGCCGAAATACTTTCACAACAAACTTCCCACGCACAAAATGAGTTCGGGTAACCGCATCTGTATGGATGGCAATTGCTACACGGATCTTGTCAGTCAGCGCTGAAAGCTCTGTCAGTAAGGCGTTATCTGCAGCTGTTGATAAATGAAACGAATCCTTCAGGAGCAAACCCAAGGCGCCCGATAATCCACTTTCGGCTTGAGAACGATTTCTAATCTCGGCGTCTCGGGCTTGATAGGCAGCTGCGGTTAACAACATAGATGATGCTGGATCTGCGATATCACTACGGGCTATCTCCAAAGCAACCGCAGCTCTTTTCTGTAGCAACACATCAAGATTGGCCCAACTAGTCTCAACACGATGATGGAGTCGATCTAAACGAGTGGCGGTAAAGGAGAGATACCACAGAGAAAAAAGTAGAAAGAAAGCAATCGCCACCCAGTTCGTCATCACTTCTCATCCTTTGAAAGAAAACGGCTCCACGATCTGGTGTCAGATGCCAGATGAACTTTTTCACTACCGACTATAGACATCTCATATACAGAAAGGATTTGCTCGGCAACTATGCTCCAATCAAAGCTTTGACCACGCTCCCGCCCGGCAGCTGCAAGTTCGCTGCGCTTTGTGTCATCACGGAGCAAATCGATTACTACCTTAGCCAGGTGGGTTGAATCCTCTGCTGCGAACAATGCACCATACTTACCATGTCCTAGAAGATCATCAAATGCTGGGATATCACTTGCCACTACACACGCTCCCCCAGCCAACGCCTCTGCAACGATAATTCCAAATGACTCTCCGCCAGTGTTTGGTGCAACATAGATAGAAATAGATGACATAAAGTTTGCTTTATCTTCTTCAGAAATCTTTCCAAGAAACTCAAAGCAATGTTGCAACTGTGGATCAATACCCTCCATCACTTCAGCTGAATCTCCGGGCCCTGCAACAAGTACTCGAACATCTGGTGCAAACCGTGCAATAACAGGCAGCGCCTCTAACAACACACTTAAACCCTTCCGTGGCTCTTCAAACCGTCCGATAAAACCGATTGTGTTGCCTTGCCATATGGATTGAGCAACACCATCTGTATATCGTGATGCGTAAATGCCATTGGGAATTACCACCGCATCAGTATCTAAGTGATCTGTGAGGGTAAGTCGGGCTGCCTCTGAAACAGCAATACGCGCCGACAACTTTTCTATGGCCGGTTCCAAGATTGGCCCAATTGCAAAGATAATTTTTTGTCTCTTAGCCGCTGCATGAAAGGTGCCAACCATCGGTCCGTCTGCTGCCCAACACGCCAACAAAGAGATAGATGGGATAGCCGGCTCATGCAGATGGAGAAGGTCAAAATCTCCAGTAGATATCCACTGTCTAACACGCGCAAATGCAACGGGTCCGAACAAAACTCTGGCAACTGCGCCGTTGTATGGAATTGAAATCGGTTTGCCAGCATTGACAACATACGAGGGTAAATCATTCTCATCAATGGCAGGGGCTAACACCGAGACCTGGTGTCCTGCTTGAATCAAGAATTCAGCAAGATCTCGAATGTGGTTTTGGACTCCACCTGGAGTGTCCCAACTGTAAGGACATACGATGCCGATCTTTAATGGACCTGTAAGCATTAACTGCGCTCCACAAAGTCACCATCGGTCCAGATGCGTTGCAACATATGCCAATCCTGTGGATCAGATTCAATTCCAGCTTCAAAGTGTCCCGCCATCATCTGCGTAATCTTTCGAACTTTTTCTTCCTGAGTTCCTTGGGTTGGCAGAAGTATCTGCTGAAAATCAACATGGATGCCGTCCTTTGTGTATGAAACAAAGGCGGTAACAAGTGGTGCATGTGTTTGTAACGCCAACACTGCAGGACCTGCTGGCATACGAGAAGGCCCCCCAAAGAACTCAACCTCAATGCCAGATCGTGATAGGTCGCGATCAGAGACTAAAGCCACAAGTGCGCCTTGTCGTAAACGATCTGCCAGCGTGGCCAGTACTCCGCCATCTAATGGCAGGACCTCCATGCCCATCTCTTGGCGATACTGCAAGAACTTGCGAAAGAGTTTTTCTGGTTTCAAATGCTCTGCAACTGTAACTAGTGGCACACCTTTAGCACAAAAATATGCTCCTGCATGATCCCAATTTCCTGCATGCGGCAAGGTAACAATAACGCCGGTTTTTGCCTCTATTGCATCCATGACGAGATATTCATTTGTAACAGTGACACTGTTAATAATTCGCTCAGGTGACCAATCTGGAAACCTAAATGTGTCACACCAGTAGCGCATATAGGAGCGCATTGCTTCAATTACCAGAAGATCTAAATCAAGTTGGGTCTTATCCGGTTGGGTGCGCGCCAGGTTAGAACGCAATCGTGCAACGCTTTTTATATTACGTGAGACTAAGTAATCGGCGAACCGGTTTGCTAACCCATAGGCCGTGGCCTCTGGGAGCCAACGAACAATTCGCCATCCTGCAAAGTATGCATAGGCGGAGAGATTTTCTTTCACTAGCCTGCTCGCTTCACTATCAACATTCTTTGTGCAACTGTGAAGGTTCCAAGCACAGCCAATAGCCACATACCCGCAGCCAAAATATATGGAACGCCTAATCCATCAAAGCCGATGGCAGCTAAGGAGATAATTAACCGCTCTGTGCGCTCTGCAATCCCACCAGAACATTCGATTCCAAAGCTCTCCGCCTTGGCACGAATATAGGGAACCAAAATCCCAGTCACTAAGGTTGTTATCACAACGTATGACAATGGGTCATCCTTGCTAATCAGAAAGATAAGTGCGCCAACAAGAATGGCTGAGTCTGTAATGCGATCTATCGTTGAGTCCAGAAATCCACCCCACCTGCTTGACCCAGCTTGTGAGATTCTCGCCATTGTTCCGTCAAAGAGATCACTCAAGGCCATGATGCAAATAATTACCGTCCCGATGAAGAACTCACCGCGGGGATAGAAATAGAGCGCAGAGACAACAACTGCTATCGCACCTATCCATGTCACAGCGTTAGGGGAAATTCCTAGGCGCAGAGCGGCAGATGCCACCGGCGTAATAAGACGGGTGACCGCAGGTTTCAAACGTGCGCTTAACATCAAGGACCATCGTAGGCTGAGCCAGTGCAATCTCAAATACAGGGCTTAAGGATTCATGTCTATGGACATGAAAGCGCCAATCCCGCCCAAGTAGCGGCGGTGTTCAACGCTCAGCTTTCACAGAGCCCAATACCAGAGTCAGACCTTGCAATCTTTGCCATCGACCCAGCAGCTGGCATCGATCAAGTGACCATAGATTTGTGGCAATCATTAGATGAGTTTCAAGTTCCCCGTCTCGTAGTTGTGACGCATTTAGAAAAGCTTGAGGCAGATTTTGACGATGCAGTAATGATTGCAACGAGAGTATTTGATCAAATGATCACGCCCTATTTAGTCTTGCATGATGAGGCAGGACTTCCAGCCGCGCTAATAGGTTTGTCAGATTTGCACATCATTGATTATTCAACCGGTCAAAAAACTATAAAGAGCAGCGATGAAGAACATCAAACCTTGGTCAAAGAGTTTCGAGATGAGTATCTAGAGTTGTTGGCAGACGCTGGTGACAATGCATTTGAAGCAGGGCTGCTCTTTCCAGCCATTCCTTTGTGGATCGAACGTGGCATCGGCATAGACATTGTTGAAGGTTTTATAAAGAGATTGGCTGTATAGCTACCAAGCTGCTGCAATTTCAGCTCGTGTCACCATCAATAGCTGTGGAAGAACTTTTGTCTTTCCAATTATCGGCATGAAGTTTGCATCCCCACTCCAACGCGGAACCACGTGTTGATGAATATGTTCGGCCACCCCAGCACCTGAAATAGCGCCTTGATTCATTCCAAGGTTAAATCCTTCTGGCTGTGAAACTGTACGAAGTGTTTTCATCGCATGTGCGGCAAGTGCAGATATTTCATTGCGTTCTTCGTCAGTTAAATCAATCAGATCCGGAACATGTCGATTTGCACAAATCAAAAGATGACCTGGGTTATATGGATAGAGATTCATGACAACGTATGCCAAGGTGCCACGATGCACGATCAACCCTTCCTCATCTGACAAGGTTGGAATCCTGCAAAAGGGACAGGCAACATCATTACCCTCTAAGGGACGATTCTCTCCCCGCAAATACTCCAAACGATGTGGAGCCCACAGTCTCTGCCATCCATCGGGCATGCCCGCGCCGCTACTTATTGTGCTCACGAATCAAACCTGAGTGCGTTCCTGCACTACCTTTATGATTTCGGCAATCGCATCTGCAATAGGAACTCCATTTTTCTGTTCACCGTTGCGGTAGCGGAAAGAAACCGCCCCTGCCTTTTGATCCTCTTCACCCGCGATCACCATGAAAGGAATCTTCTGCATCTGTGCGTTACGAACCTTCTTTTGCATCCGATCATCGGATGCGTCTAACTCTGCACGGATACCAGCCTTTCGCATCTGCTGAATTACATCACCCAAGTAATCAGAGAATGTATCCGCCACCGGGATACCAACTGCTTGCACCGGTGCAAGCCATGGTGGAAACGCTCCGCTGTAGTGCTCTGTTAAAACTCCGAAGAAGCGCTCAATAGATCCAAAGAGTGCTCTGTGAATCATCACGGGGCGCTGACGTGTGCCATCAGTTGCTGAGTACTCAAGTTCAAAACGTTGCGGCAATTGGAAATCAACTTGAATCGTTGACATCTGCCAGGTACGCCCGATTGCATCCTTTGCTTGTACCGAAATCTTCGGACCGTAAAAAGCAGCGCCACCCTCATCTAAAACAAGTTCAAGATTTTGTGCAGTTGCAGCCTTGCGTAACGCTTCGGTTGCCTCAGCCCAATCTGCATCCTCTCCAACAAACTTCTCTGGATTTTTGGTTGAAAGCTCTAGATAAAAATCATTCAACCCGTAATCGCGCAGTAGGTTAAGCACGAAGGTAAGAAGAGAGTCGAGCTCACCAACCATTTGCTCCTTGGTGCAGTAAATATGAGCATCATCTTGAGTGAAGCCTCGGGCGCGTGTGATGCCATGTAAGACACCGGACTTCTCGTAACGATAAACCGTTCCAAACTCAAACAAGCGCAAAGGAAGTTCGCGATATGAGCGACCACGTGATCTATAGATCAAATTGTGAAATGGACAGTTCATTGGCTTCATGTAGTACTGCTGACCCGCCCGCTTAACAGTTCCGTCCTCGTTGTACTCCTCATCCAAAATCATTGGTGGATACATTCCATCGGCATACCACTGCAGGTGACCAGAGGTTTCAAATAGCGCAGCCTTGGTTAAGTGTGGTGAGTAAACAAACTCATACCCCTCTTGTTCATGGCGAATCCGTGAGTAATCCTCCATCGCCCTGCGAACAATTCCGCCTTTAGGATGAAAAACCGCCAGACCTGAACCAATCTCTTCAGGAAAGGAGAACAGATCTAACTCAGTACCTAAGCGACGGTGGTCGCGCTTTTCAGCCTCTGCCAGCAACTCTAAGTAGGCGTTGAGTTCATCATGAGATGGCCACGCTGTTCCGTAAATGCGCTGGAGCATAGGATTTTTTTCAGAGCCCCGCCAATAAGCTGCAGCTGTTCGCATCAACTTAAAGGCGGGGATGTGTTTAGTAGAGGGTAGATGAGGGCCTCTGCACAGATCACTCCACACAGCATTACCGTCTCGACCCAAATTGTCGTAAATACTTAGCTCAGCGCCACCAACCTCCACAGATGCTTCTTCACCTGCTGGACCTTTGATGCCAATCAGCTCGCACTTATATGGTTCATGCGCCAACTCTATTAACGCCTCTGCTTCAGTTATTACCCGTCTTTTAAAGCGCTGTCCCTCTTTTATGATCTTGCGCATCGCGCTTTCAATCTTTGTTAAATCATCAGGATTAAATGTGCTCTCTGGATCAAAGTCATAATAAAAGCCATCTTTAATCGGTGGACCAATGCCAAGTCGCGTGTTTGCATATACCTCTTGCACCGCTTGCGCCATAACGTGGGCAGTTGAGTGTCGTAAGACTTCAAGGCCGGTAGATGATGAGATCAGAACAGAGTCAATAACATCGCCATCAACAAGATCGGTCCATAGATCTTTAAGTACTCCATTTACTTTGCAGACAACTACCTCTTTATTATCAGCAAAGATATGTGTCGGACGCTGATCGGCTTCTACCTCACGCACTGCGCCATCGACTGTTACCAATATCTGTGACATGTGGTTAGCCTACCGAAGTCCTAAGCGCCATCGCTTCTATTTCATCCCTAAATTGATCAGATTGGGATAATTCTCGGCCGTCAATTGATGCCACTGGCTGGGCAATACGAAGGCTGCTGAGCAAGAAAGCAGATTCGATATCTACAACTTCTGATGCAGCAATTGAACGAACGGTAACCTCAAAGTTTTCAATTACCAGCGCCCGCACAACCCCAGGTAGGACACCATCGGAGAGGGGCGGAGTGCACCATCTACCCGCAATCTTTAGCAAAAGATTTGTAACCGCCCCTTCACACACCGCGTTCTTGGCATTGATGACAAGAGCTTCATCAAAACCTGCAGCAAGAGAGCCGTGCAAAATATCTAGTCGATGATCGTATGGATAACGTTTTAAGACGACCGCTTCATGAGTGAAAGAAACTGGGTATGACCAAATCTTTGCGGCCTTGGTGTGTTGTGTGTAGGCACGGTGCACCGCAGCCCAATTACCACTCACATCAAATGAGATCCGCAAAACTCCTGCTGCATGGTTTTCTTCCTGTAATAATCTGGTGATAGCTGAGCGAACAACCTCTTCACTGGGCATTGCAATCTTTTCTCTGGCGCAGCTATTCACCGCTCTTCGCATGTGACGGGTCAACGCCCACGGCTGAGAGTTGATCGTTTTGATAGTTTCAAAAATACCAACACCATTGAGCCAACCATCTGGCGTGCACCGTGATTGTTCCTGCTCGATCAACTCTGCATTAAAGATTACTTTCACAGTAGATCTCCTCCTGCAATTGAGATCAGTCGTCTGGCTTTTAGTTGGGTCTCTTCCCATTCAGCGCGAGAATCACTACCCCAAGTAATACCCGCACCTGTTCCAAAGTTAATTCCAGAATCCTTCCAAAAGATTCGTATCGCAACCGATAGCGCTGCCTGATCTCCTTGCACCCATCCCAATGCACCGCAGTATGGTCCGCGATCATTTTCATTCTCACTAATCACCTGTGTTGCTGACGATTTAGGTGCGCCACTAACAGAACCTGGGGGCGATAGCGCTCTAAAGATTTGACTCCATGAGATTTCATCGAGCAACTCACCGTGAACATCTGAGACAAGATGCTGTAATCCTGGATGCTCCTCTGTTGCAAGCAGTCGAGGCACCTCTACCGAACCACTTTTACATATCTGACCAAAATCATTGCGCATCAAATCAACGATCATCACATTTTCTGCTTGGTCTTTTGCTCCAAAACTTTCTGTCTGTGCAGGTTGAGTACCTTTTATTGGTGAGCTCTTAACGCTAGCGCCGTTGCGACTTAGAAATAGTTCTGGCGAGGCCGATGCGATCATGGTTCCAGGAATTTCGAGATAACTTGCCCACGGTGCTGGGTTGCTCTTTAAGATCTCAGAAAACAAACCACGCAAAGACTGTCCATCATCTTTATGCGTCAATTGTCTACACGCGTTTACTTGATACACCCAGCCCTGTGCAATCGCCTCGCGAATTCGCTCAACGTAGGCGATGTAGTGATCACTCGATAAAGACGAGGACCACTGACCTTGCATACGCTTCCATTGCGCATCCGGAAAAGGAGCGTTGGAAACTGCTGCAAACTTTGCTGCCGTGAAGTGATTGTCAAAGGTTGTAGACACAGCCCAAAAACCACCATCACTTAAGCACTCTGGATCGTGCGAGAGTTCGACAAGATCGGTGGCAAGCCTGCCGCCCATCCAAAAGAGTGGTGAATTGTCCGTATAGAGCACGGAGTAACGCTAACCAATCAACCTCGCTTTGGCGCTTACGCCTCTCCTACGATAGATTTTCCCTCCTCGCGGACGTAGCGCAGTTGGTAGCGCGGAACCTTGCCAAGGTTCAGGTCGCCGGTTCGAACCCGGTCGTCCGCTCTGGTACTCGCCCTATAGATTGTTTTTCCTAGGGAAATGAAATCTAAGTGCGACTGGCATATGGTCGGGTGGCCGAGAGGCGAGGCAAGGGACTGCAAATCCCTCTACACGGGTTCAAATCCCGTCCCGACCTCCACTATTTAATAGTTAATAGGTATGACGGTTAGCCAAGTGAGGGGGATGCCAGAGAATGTCTGCTGATGATTCAACACGACCTTGGGGCCGCTACGAAGTATTACAAGAGAGTAGTTTTCACAAAGTTAAGTGCATCTATGTAACACCTGGCACCCGTCTGTCATATCAACGCCATCAAAAGCGCCGCGAGCATTGGTTCATTGTCTCTGGTGTTGCCACCGTCGTAATAGATGGAGAGATCTTTACAAAGCTCCCCGGTGAAACCGTGAGCGTTGAAGTTGGCCAGCTACACCGCATCGGCAATAGCGGTACTGATGAGTTGGTCTTTGTTGAGATCCAAACCGGCACATACTTTGGTGAAGATGATATTGAGCGTATTGAGGATGATTACGCCCGATAAATCGCTGTTGTATAGTTCGACTACCTAAGGACGATTGGCTCAGCGGTAGAGCACCACATTGACATTGTGGGGGTCACTGGTTCGATCCCAGTATCGTCCACACCACATACGCCCATTTAACCTAACAAACACATAACAATTTGTAGGAATTGAGCCTAAATGCCCCTAATAGCGCTTGGCCAAATAGCCCTCTACCCCTAGTATTTCGCCAAACGTTCTGATTGAATTCACCGTTGCGTCATCTTCTGACGATATCGCCAACAGACAAGGTCTAACCTTAAGGGAGAGAGTAATATGAAAAAGAATCTAGCATTACGCGGATTGGCTGCACTTGCATCCACTGCGTTAGTTGCTACTGGTCTTTCTGTAGGTGCAATTGCACCGGCACAGGCTGCAACTAAAACAACAGTGACACTGCTTTCAGCTGGTGATATCACTTCATTAAACCCAAGCACCAAGGGCAACAACACGACTTACAATAATTTAGCGTCTTCATTATCTGGAATGGGATTTAGCTACTACAACTCTGATGCACAACTTGTTATGAACACAAAGTTCGGAACAATGAAGATCCTCAAGAAGGAAGCTAAAGATTTCCAACTTCAATACACGGTTGCTAAGGGTCAGCAATGGTCTGATGGAACTCCAATTGACGCTGTAGATCTTCTACTTACTCACGTAATTTCATCAAACAAGTATTCGATCGCTGCTAAACTTGGTGATCCTAGTGATGCTGCTGCAAAACCAGCATTTGACAGCCTCGGTTATGGCGGTTCATATGCAGATCACGTTGTGGGAGAGCCAACACTAAGCGCCAACAACATGGTCCTTACAGTTAAGTATGACAAGCCACTTCCAGACTGGGAGCTTCTAGCTCCTGGACCATCTCCTGTGCATGCGCTTTCTCTTTTAGCTGATGGTAAGAAGGGGTTGCAATCAGCAGCCGTGAACAAGGCAGCAAAAGCCAAGTTCCTCAAGGACTTCACATCAAAGAACTCAGCAGCTCTGAAAAAGATGGGCGCAGTTTGGACAACTAGTTACAACGTAACTAAGGTTGATAAAGATACTAATCCTTTGCTTCTGATCAGCAATGGTGGCTTTATCATCTCTAAGTTCACATACGGCGACTCGCTGACCTTGGTTCGCAATGCCAAGTACTCATCAGGTCCTGCTATGGCAACAAAGAATCCAATCAAAACTGTTGTAATCAAGATCATCAACGACAACACTGCTCAGACACAAGCGCTGCGTAATGGTGATATCGATATCTTGTACAGCACAAATCCAACTGGCGCCGATAAAATCGTATTAGCGGGAATGTCAAACGTTAAAACCGCGATTAATGTCGGTGGAAGCTACTCAATCTTCCACCTTCGTACCGACACAGCATTTGGTTTCGATGATCAATACACAGGTCCGTTCGCAGGTAACTCACAAAGAGCAAAGGATCTCCGCAAGGCGTACCTTCTAGCGACACCTCGCGATCAGATGGTTTCAACACTCGTTGCACCTGTTAAGTCCGATGCAACTCCTATGAACACACAGTTCGTGTTCCAGGGAACTCCAGCTTACAACTCGATTACCGCCGCATCTGGCGTGAGTGTATTTACAAAGGGAACACAGGCTGAGCGAACAGCTCAGGCTCTGAAGCTTGTGCAGAAGTACTACCCAACTGCATCTGAAACAGTCGCACCTGTAACTATCAAGTACCTCACCTCAGATACAACGTTGCGTAACGCAATCGCAGCACTTGTAAAGGCAGAAACACTGAAGGCTGGTTTCAATACTGAAATCGTTCTTTTCCCAAGCATCTTCGCAAATGATATTAATTACAGCTCGAAGTATGACGTGGTTGTTCACGGCTTCAGCCTCAATTCAATATCACAATCTGCGAGCACAGATACTTTCAAGACTGATGGTGTAAACAATGCATGGGGCTGGAGCGATTCAGCACTTGATGCAATCTTGAAGAGCCTTGAAAGTGACATCCTGACACCAAAGGAAATTGCTGCAAAGCAATTGGCTGCTGACAAGATCATCATGGCCAACGCTTGGGGACTTCCACTGTATGCAGGACCAATCATCACTGCTTACAACAAGAACTTGAAGAATATCAAGCCTGCACCAGTCGGCAATAACATCACTTGGAACTACTTCGAGTGGTCTTACTAGTCGATACGTCAAACAACTAAAATATAAGGAGCTGGGGTGCCTTTACAGGCATCCCAGCTCCTTTTTTAAATGCTACTCTTTGGCGTTATTCGAATCCAATTCGCCGAAGAGCCCTTCTTAAGAGTTTTCGGCGTTACCGCGGTCAGGGAGATATTTTGTTTCAGTATGTATTAAGGCGACTTGGAATGATGTTTGTTATCGTTTTCGGATCGAGTTTCCTCGCCTACAACCTACAAGCGTATTCTTCCGACCCTCTTGATGCATTTGGGGAAAGTACCGCTGAAAACAAGGAGTACTTGATCCTGGCAATGATTCGAGATCTGCAGTTAGATGTGCCTCCCCCAATTCGATACTTCTCGTGGCTGCGCGGAATCGTGGGTGGCTTATGGGGAAATTTTGAAATGGGCTTATCACGTGACAACATTCCAGTGATCGAACTTCTTGCTCAAGCTATTCCGGTAACAATTAAGCTAGTCATAACTGCAACCTTTCTCGCCATCGTTCTCGGCATCTCTGTTGGAATGATTACGGCGCTTCGACAATACAGTCGTTTTGACTACTCAATGACCTTCGTTTCCTTCTTATTATTCTCACTTCCTATTTTCTGGGTGGCCGTACTTCTTAAGGAGTTTATGGCTATCCAGTTCAACGACTTCTTGGTGAACCCCACTATCCCGCCTATTGCGATTTTGATCTACTCATTGACTTTCGGATTGATCGCAGCCGGGTTTGTGGGCGGAGCTAGATTGCAATTCTTTTCAGTTATGGGAGGGGCTGGGCTCTTTGCCGCTGGGTTACTGTACTTTGCAAGTGTGACTGAATGGTTTATTCAACCGTCACTGGGATTTTTTGGCGTTACCTTCCTCGCCTTATGTAATGCAGCCCTTGTAATTCAACTGATTTCTGGACTCGATAGTAAAAAGGGTCGAGTTGCGGGCTTTGCCACCGCTATAGCAATTGCTGCTCTGTACTACCCACTCCAAATGCTGATGTCGGCTGATGCCTCTTTTATCAACGTCGTTGCAATCTTCGTAATTACCATCGCAACTGGCAGCGCAATAGGTTACTTTGTAAGCACAATTGATAAACGTGTTTATCTTCGAATCGGACTCTTCACTGCACTAATTTCCACGGCTCCGATAATCGTGGATCGATTCTTCAGAGAATTCTCGCTGTATATGGAATCTGATGCGGTCAATGGCAGGCCTATTCCAACCCTAGGTCAGGCAAATGATTTGTTAACGCCGGAACAATTAGATAACTTCTGGATCGCTGGCTTGGATACCGCCGTCCATCTAATGCTTCCAACAATAGCTTTGACGCTCATATCGTTTGCGGGATATGTGAGATTCTCACGCGGAAGCTTGCTAGAAGTGCTTAACATGGATTACATCAGAACTGCACGAGCAAAAGGATTAAGTGAGCGAACTGTGATTGTTCGTCACGGAATGCGTAATGCGATGCTTCCACTCACGACAATTCTGGTCAATGATTTTGCAGGCTTGCTCGGTGGCGCGATTATCACCGAAGGAGTATTCGCTTGGAAGGGTATGGGTCAGTTATTCAACGAAGCCCTTCGAGGTTATGACCTAAATCTATTCATGGGCGTCTTCATTCTCGGTGCCACATTAACGGTGTTGGCTAACTTTGTTGCTGATTTGCTTTACGGTGTTGTCGATCCAAGAATTAGAATTAGGAATTAGGAAGCTATGAGCCACACTACATCAGGACCCGAATCTATTTCTGAAAAGAATGAGAACGAAATCACTAGCCGAGAGACAGAGGGACTCAGCCAGCGACAAATCGTAATTAAGCGCTTTGTTAAACACAAAGCGGCGATGGTTTCTCTGATTACACTCATTTCGATTATTGTAATTGTTTATACTTCACTCGGGCTAACGATCGGCATGAGTAAGTTCAAGATCACAATTCCTGGTTGGTGGCCATACAAAATAACTCAAATCGATCCGGAAGGTGCTCTAGCTAGCACTTGCAATGGTGGAATTACTGGGTGCCCAACTCTTGATGTAATCCCTGGCTTTCTAGATGGTGACGGACTGCGCTTTGGTAGCCATCCCTTCGGAACCGACATTATTGGAATCGATTACTTTGCCCTTGTCATGCGAGGGGCTCAACAATCAATCATGGTTATGTTCATTGTGGGAATCTTAGGAATCGTAATCGGAACGATAATCGGTTCAATCGCAGGATTTTATGGCGGAATTGTAGATGCGGTTCTGATGCGACTAACAGATATGTTCTTGGTTACCCCTACGATCGTAATTGGCGCGGTAATCGGATTTAGATTTGGAAACTTAGGAGTTGTTCCGTTGGCAGTTATGCTGGGCTTGTTCGCATGGATGGGTCTAGCCCGATTCGTCCGAACCGAATTTTTGACACTTCGCGAACGCGAATTTGTCGATGCTGCACGTGTTGCCGGTGCATCAGATCGAAGAATCATCTTTAAACATATTCTTCCGAATGCAATTGGAATCATCGTTGTCGTAGGAACCCTTTTGATGTCTGGTGCGATACTTGCCGAAACATCCTTAAGCTACCTTGGCTTCGGTGTTAGATCCCCAGATGTGTCCCTTGGTCTATTGATTAGCCAGTACCAGGGTACTTTCGGAATTAGCCCATGGCTCTTTTGGTGGCCGGGTGCCCTTATCGTTGCTATTGCGCTCTGTGTTAACTTCATTGGCGATGGACTGCGCGATGCATTTGATCCGCGTCAACGCCGACATATCACGATGAAGGATCGCAAGAAGGCAAAAGAATTAAGTGAGACGAGTAACTAATGAGCTCTCTTTATTCTTTCTCTAATCATGTAGGCGACCTGTCCGCTCATGCTATCGAGACTCGCACTCATCGCTTCCGTTCCCACGCTTTTGGAATCACTGGTGGGAACATTGCCGCTAATCCAACCAAACTTTTTCTCGGCTACCCATCGTTGCTTACCACTAGCTGGAGCCACCCAGACTCTGGTTGTTCCACGACTATGAATGATCGCAAGACTCCACTTAGTTTCCAATTCCAGGACATCGCTATAGGCAATCAATTCAGTTCTGAGCGGGTTAACAACCTCAATTACATCTTCTCGCAAGACAAGTTTAGGTCTGATCCAGAAAAGGTAAGCCGCTGCGCACAAAACAACGCACATGCCAATTTCGAAGGACGTTTGAACAAGATCGGAAACCACGACAACACTGTTGATGCCAAAGAGGAAGATCAGGACAAAGGCAACACCGGCCCACGCGAGATTGCTTCGTGGTCTAAAAGTTTCATTCATATTTCAAGTATTGCAGGAGACACACGATGAGCACAACAAACCAGCCCGTTCTTAAGGTGTCTAAGTACAACATCGACTTTTGGGTTGAGGGTGTGTGGTATCCAGCTGCAATAGATATGAACTTTGAGGTCCAAGCAGGAAAGGTTTTGGCTATTGTCGGCGAGTCCGGTTCTGGTAAGACATCTATTGCAATGGGCTTAATGGATTTATTGGCATCTAATGCCCGCACCTCAGGAAGCGTGCAAATCAAGGGCTTAGAGATGATTGGTGCGAAGAAATCTCTTCTTCGCAAGACTCGTGGCAACGAAGTTGCATACATTTTTCAAGAGCCAATGACTGCGCTCAACCCTTTGTACACCATTGGCTTTCAGATAGTTGAGACCCTGCGAACACACTTTGACATGGGTCCTCAAGAAGCAAAAGTTCGCGCAATTGAATTGATTACCATGGTTGAAATACCTAACCCTGAAGGCTCATTCAATAAGTATCCCCACCAACTTTCAGGCGGCCAGCGACAGCGTGCAATGATCGCGCAATCACTTGCCTGCGATCCAGGTCTTCTTGTTGCCGATGAACCAACAACTGCGCTGGATGTGACAGTTCAGGCTGAAATCCTGGATCTTGTTCGCAGTCTTCGCGACAGATTGAACTCTGCAATTCTTCTGATCACCCACGACATGGGCGTAGTAGCAGATCTTGCAGATGACATTTTGGTGATGAAGGATGGAAAGACAGTTGAGTACGGTAGCTCCGACCAAATTTTCAATCGCCCTACACACCCTTACACACAAGAGTTACTCGGAGCTGTTCCAAAGCTAGGCTCTGTTGCAGTTCGCACACTGCTACCAGAGCTTGTGGGTCTGCCACCCGTATTGAAGTTAGAAAATGTTTCAATTGAGTATCCAAAAAGAGGTCGTGTACCAGCATTTCGCGCTGTGACAGAGTTGAGTTTAGAGATTTTCCCAGGTGAGATAGTTGGATTAGTGGGTGAATCCGGTTCTGGTAAGACAACCGTTGGTCGCGCAGCTATTGGATTACTACCAACGGTTGCGGGCAGAATTGCGGTTGCTGGTAAAGACATTACTAAGCCAACCGCCCAAGAGTTACGAGAGATTCGCAAGCACACAGGAATTGTTTTTCAGGATCCAGGTAGCTCACTTAACCCGCGCCTTCCTATCGGAGAAAGTATTGGCGAACCACTACTTCTTTCTGGTGAAGCAAAGGGCGCAGACCTTGATCGCCGTGTTGAAGATCTACTAGATAGCGTGGAACTACCACGTTCTTATCGCAACCGTTATCCCCATGAACTATCTGGTGGACAGCGTCAACGTGTGGGTATTGCTCGCGCACTTGCATTAACACCTGATCTATTAATCGCTGATGAACCAACATCTGCCTTGGATGTTTCAGTTCAGGCACGCTTTCTAGATCTCTTGCAAGAACTTCAAGACAAACTCAAGTTTGCCTGTCTATTTATCAGCCACGATTTAGCAGTTGTCGATATCTTGGCGCACCGAATAGCTGTTATGCAGAATGGACGCCTTGTCGAGGTTGGTACCAGAGACCAGATCTTAAAGAATCCTCAACAGGAGTACACCAAGCGACTTATTGCTGCTGTGCCAGTTCCTAACCCAGCTGAACAGCGCCAGCGCCGTGAAGCGCGTTTGGCGATGAAGTAGAGAACAACCAAGCGCTCTAAGGGTATTGCTAGTAGAAATCTAGGCTGTTACACCTTGGATGAAGGTAAGACTGTTCTGGAATATCAACTCTTGGTCATAATCCATCGTGGCCACGTGATAACTATTTACTAACTCTATTCTGGTCTTGGAAGTTGATCCCAGCTCGGCCAAAATAATCTCTGTGTTAGAAACAGGCAAGGTGTGATCCTCAACAGAGTGAAATAGCTGCACCGGAACGGTTATTGCTCCCAAATTTCTGCGGGTAATACGAAGCATTTTCAAAAGTTGATACACACCTCTGGTTGGTAGTGCGTCATAACCCCACTCCGTGAATCCAGGACGCTTGATGTCATCGCCAACACTTGTGCGCATCTTTTGAAAACGTGAGAGGAAATAGCCAACCTCAACAGGAACGCCTTTAACGTGGATCATTGGATTAACCAAAATGATTGCCTTGATCAACTCATTATTAGATGCGGCAACATTTAATACCGTGCTACCACCCATTGAAAATCCAATTAAAACAATTGTGTCGCAACTCTTTTTCAACTCACTGAGTTCAAAGTTGACCTTAGCTGGCCACTCTTGCCACTTAACTTTGTTGAGATCCTCTGGCTTTGTTCCGTGCCCTGGTAGAAGTGGAACCCGCACTGTGTAACCCTTGGAGTTAAGAAACTCCCCCCATGGGCGCATAGCTGCTGGAGAGCCTATAAAGCCATGGACAAGCAAGATCCCGATACGAGAGTTGGTACCAGAACCTGCTGCAGCCCAATCCTGCATCCAACCTACTGGTGCCTGCTCTACTCCCATATCAAAATCCTATGTCCTGACTCAAGTCAGTTCAATGACATACGATCATCCATATGGTGAACATTGGTCACACTGCTTTGTTAGAAACAACATTTGCAGTACTCGACCTAGAGACCTCTGGTGGCTCTCCTCAATCAGGTGCCGGCATCACAGAGATTGGTGTTGCTAAAGTTCGTGGTGGTCAACAACTCGGCACCTTTCAAAGTTTTGTTGACCCCGGACACCCTTTGCCAGTATTTATCACAGAGCTAACCGGCATTACAGATCAGATGTTGATCTCTGCACCCTTCATCGATGAGGTGCTTCCTACCCTCTTTGAGTTCTTGGGCCCTGCTGATCACACAGTTTTAGTAGCCCACAACTCTCCCTTTGATCTAAGTTTTCTTAAGGCAGCCGCACGTGTTCATGAGTATGAGTGGCCCGAATACACAACCATTGATACTGCCCGATTAGCACGTGCTGTTTTAGATAGGGATGAGGTGCCCAACTGCAAACTGGGGACCTTGGCTCAGTTTTTTAACGCCCACACCTCCCCAAACCATCGCGCCTTAGATGATGCTCTTGCAACCGTTGATGTTCTACATGGAATCATTGAACGCCTTGCAGGACATGGGGTGTCAACCTTTGAACAGATGCGTCTCTTTCCCGCACAAAAAAAGAAAGTTAAGCGCCCAATTTCTGAGTAAGAGTTGCCCACTGTGAAACTAGTGTCGCTGCTGCTCCACTATCTATGGCGGTGATTGCGCGATCAACCCCGACTGATAACCGCTGATGAAGATTTAAATCAAATCGAGCGTCATAGGCAGCAATTGCAGCAGCTGCATTTAATACAACTGCATCCCGCGGTGCACCTTTCTCGCCTGCAAATATTGCAGTTGTGATCTGTGCATTCTCGGTCGCATCACCGCCAACTAAATCTGCTAGTGGAGCCCGCTGCATATTAAAATCAAGTGGATCTGTGCGATCACTGGCGATTTCGCCTTTACCAATAGTTAAGACAGAGGTTGTCGTTGCCAAAGTGATCTCATCTAGGCCGTCATCTCCTCTAAAGACAAAACCATCAACTCCCCTATCCCCTAGGACCTGAGCCATAACAAGGTGCATTCGTTCATTAGCAACACCAATTGCCGCCGCCTGAGGCTTAGCTGGATTTGCTAAAGGACCCAAAATATTAAAAACAGTAGGTATGCCCAACTCTTTTCTGGCAGGTGCAGCAAATTTCATGGCCGGATGAAATACAGGTGCAAAACAGAATCCAATACCTAACTCATGAAATGTTTGTGCCACACCCAACCCATTCAAGGTGATATTTATGCCCAATTTCTCTAATAGATCTGCAGCTCCTGATTGCGAGGATGCTGCGCGATTTCCGTGCTTGATGACCTTCACACCGGCAGCAGCGGCAATGATTGCCGCAGTTGTTGAAATGTTTATGGTGTTGGCACCATCACCGCCCGTACCGACTGTGTCAACGGCGCGTTCTGTAATTGAAATAGGAGCACAGTGTTGATACATCTGAGTAACTAACGAGCTGACCTCTTCTGCGGTTTCACCTTTTGCTCTGAGGGAGAGTAGAAACTTTTTGATTGTTTCAATGTCAGCAGCACCTGTCAGGATCTGGTTCATGCACCATTGGACATCTGTGGGCTCTAGATCTAATCCGGATTCGAGCAGCGAGATATGTCGGTCCCACTCAGAAGCGCTCATTTGATTAGTTAAGCAGAAACAAGTGGTGTGCCGCGCAGTAATTGCGCAGCGGTTTTAGCAAGTGTAAACGGGTCTATAGGGTGAACAACTGATGCCTCAGCCAGAGACCATGCAGCAAGCCAGGCATCCTCTTTGCGTCCTGTGATGACCAAAACAGGTGGGCAGTTAAAAACTTCATCCTTTAGCTGACGTGCAATTCCCATGCCACCTTCTCGGGCAGCCTCTCCGTCAAGGATGAAAAGATCGGCTCGAGCTCCTCCGCCGATGCTCTTGCCATCAACGTATGCGCGCAGAGCAGAGCCAGTTGCAAACTCATGAATCTCATGTTCTGGCAGATCAGATGCCACGCGACGGCCTAAAGCAGAAGCAATTGAGGCTCGAACCGATGAATCATCGGAGTACACAACGATCTGCTTCTTTGCCTCTGACATGGCCAAATTCTATTGGTCAAACCCTTTCTTGACATCACTTTGCACTCTAGGGCTAGCACTTTTAACGTGATCCGTTTCACCTGCCCCGTGCTTAAATACTGCATCCTGCAGGCCCGCCAAGGAGACGCCGAGCCTAATTTCGGGAATAATCTCCTCTATGTCAAGCGCCATAGCACACCAGAAAATCACACGTCCCAATGCAGTAGCTGTGGGCACGATCGTGTGGCTAGCTAGTGAGCTTATGTTTTTCGCTGCGCTCTTTGCAATGTACTTCACCATTCGGGCGGTGCAAGGTCCGGCGATCTGGGCTGAATCTACAGCGCTTCTCAATATTCCTTTTGCGGCGTTTAATACAACTATTCTTGTGCTGTCATCGGTGACCTGCCAATTTGGAGTCTTTGCAGCAGAGCGTTTTCAGAGCCACCGAACCGGAGCGATGTATCAATTTACTCGCTGGGGTATGCGTGAATGGTTTGCTCTAACTTTCTTGATGGGTGCCTTCTTTATTTCCGGTCAAGTGTATGAATACGCATTACTTGTCAGCGAAGGTTTATCACTTTCATCTAATGCTTACGGATCAGTTTTTTACATCACCACCGGATTCCACGGTTTGCACGTAACAGGCGGGTTGATTGCATTCTTAATTGTGATGGTGCGTGTGGCAAAGGCCAGACGCTTCACTCATCAGCAGGCAACGACTGCAATCGTGGTTTCTTATTACTGGCACTTTGTAGATGTTGTGTGGATCGCACTGTTCTCTGCGATCTACCTGATTAAGTAGAAGGGGAATACTGTGAAGCACTTATCTCGCTACCGCCGCCACAAGGCAGCAGCTCCATTTCTACTACTTCTTGCCCTACTTGCCATCGGAACCACATACAGCGTTGCCAGTGCGGCAACCACAACAGAGTCCTCACTCGTAGAACGATCAGCGTTAGTTGAAGAGGGTCGTCAGATATTTTTAAAGGGTTGCTCCTCGTGCCATGGATTAAATGCTGAAGGTGCCCAAATTGCGCCTTCTCTCATCGGTGTTGGCGCTGCCTCTGTTGATTTCCAAGTTGGCACTGGTCGTATGCCAATGGCAGATATGAGCACACAAGCGATGCGTAAAGAGCCTGTTTACGACGCTGCAGAAACAGCAGCCCTGGCTGCATATGTAGCCTCATTGGCTCCTGGTCCTGAAATTCCTGCCGAGTCATCACTGAACTATGAACGAGATGGAAGCACTGCAGAGGGCGGAGAGCTATTTCGTAATAACTGCGCCATGTGTCACAACTTCGCAGGTCAAGGTGGCGCACTGACACAAGGTAAGTACGCTCCAACATTAATGGGCGTAGAACCAAAACATATTTACGAAGCAATGGTGACAGGTCCTCAATCAATGCCTGTCTTTAGTGATAAAACAATTACTCCAGAAGAAAAACTTTCTATTATCAAGTGGATCAAGGCTGCAGAGAGTGAACCAAACCTTGGGGGCGCTTCACTTGGCCGCGTTGGACCTGTTACTGAGGGATTACTTGGCTGGGCCCTTGGTCTCGGATTACTTATTGGTGTTGCTGTATGGCTCGCAATGAAGGCGAAATAAAATGGCTAATGAGATTGAATCTATAAAAGATCCTGGCTTACCGGCGCACGTTCATCGCAAAGCCGATACAGATCCTGCCGCAGCCCGTCGTGCCGAGCGTCAAGTTGCAACGATGTTTCTTATTTCAGCAGCAGGTACCGTTCTTCTCATCGCCTCGTACTTTTTTATTCCTGATGATCTCTTTGTTTTCATACCAGTCATGGGTAATCAAAATGCTCATCAACTAGGCCTTGGCCTTGGTATGGCGATTTCTTTATTCTTTATTGGCTTAGGTGCAATCCACTGGGCAAAGACATTGATGCCAGATACTGAGGTTGTTGCTCAACGCCATGAGTTTCGTTCACCAGATTCAGAGCGCCAAGAGTTCGTTGACGCGGTTAAAGAGGGTGCAGCGGCTTCTGGACTTGGCCGTCGCACACTGATTAAGAAATCTTTGTTCGCCTCCCTTGGCTTGTCAGCACTTTCTCCTCTGATTCTTCTGCGAGATCTAGGCCCATTGCCAGGTAAAGAGTTAGAGAAAACAACCTGGGCATCTGGGACCTATCTGGTGACAGATCCAGGTAATCGACGAATTAGTGCCTCAGATCTAGAAGTGGGCGCAGTTGCTCAAGTTCTGCCTGAGATTGCTGATCCAGAACACAGAAAGCTAAGCGACATTGCAAAAGATGCCGTTCTGTTGATTCGCTTGCGACCAGAAGAGTTCAACTTAGAGCCAGATCGTTTGGCGATGACCCATGAAGGAATCATTGCGTTTTCAAAGATCTGTTCACACATGGGGTGCGCGGTGGCTCTCTATGAACAACAAACTAAACACTTGTTATGCCCATGTCACCAATCAACCTTTGATGTTACACGCGCGGCCAAAGTTATCTTTGGCCCATCTGCTCGTCCACTTCCTCAACTCGACATCACAACAGATGCCGATGGTTTCTTAATAGCCCGCAATCCATTTTCCGAACCGGTCGGACCTAGTTTCTGGGAGCGTAACTCACAATGACAGCTGAAGCACGTTTAGGCAGTGTTGCAAACTTTGTAGATGAGCGCACAGGCGCTGCTGCATGGATGAAGAAGAACCTGCAAAAGGTTTTTCCTGATCACTGGTCCTTCTTACTGGGCGAAGTTGCACTGTACTCATTTGTTATCTTGTTGCTCTCTGGAACATTTCTAACATTCTGGTTTGATCCATCACAGCGCGAAGTGATCTATGAAGGCAGTTATGCCCCCCTTGAAGGAATAAAGATGTCGGCGGCATATGCATCAACACTTCATATCTCCTTTGAAGTTCGTGGCGGTCTCCTAATGCGTCAAATTCACCACTGGGCAGCACTACTTTTCATGGCGGCAATTGTTGCTCACTTGATGCGTGTGTTTTTCACAGGAGCATTCCGCAAACCGCGTGAAGGTAACTGGGTCATTGGTATTGGTTTGTTAACATTAGGAATCGTTGAAGGATTCCTGGGCTACTCATTGCCTGATGATCTCTTGTCAGGTACCGGAATTCGTATCGCAGAGGCCATTATTCAAGCCTTACCTGTTGTCGGTTCCTATCTTGCCTACTTTGCATTTGGTGGAGCATTCCCCGGTGAAGCATTTATCCCACGTATCTATACAGTGCACGTTCTACTCCTACCGGGTGCCTTCTTAGCACTGATCACTGTGCACCTCATGTTGGTCTGGTATCAGAAGCACACTCAGTTCCCTGGTCCTGGCCGTACAGAAAAGAATGTTGTTGGCTATCCATTAATGCCTACCTACATGGCTAAAGCTGGTGGCTTCTTCTTCATCGTCTTTGGTGTAACAGCTTTTCTTGCCGCCGTTGCATCTATTAACCCAATCTGGTTATACGGCCCTTATACACCAGGCCAAATTTCGGCAGGATCTCAACCCGATTGGTATATGGGTTGGCTCGATGGCCTAGTTCGTATGGCTCCCCCAATCGAAACGGCTGCCTTCGGTCACACTATCTCTTGGAATATTTTGATTCCGGGTTTGATTATTCCAGGCATCTTGTTTACGGGTATGGCTTTGTATCCATTTATTGAGGCGTGGATCACCGGCGATAAACGAGAACACCATTTATTGGATCGCCCTCGTAACGCACCAAACCGCACAGCGTTGGGTGCTATGTCATTAACATTTGTTCTTGTCACATTAATTAACGGTGGTAACGACATCATTGCAACACATTTTGATCTTTCTATTAACCAAATCATGTGGGGCACGCGCTTTGGTGTTTTGATACTGCCTCCGATTGCATTCATCGTCACAAAGAGACTTTGCCTCTCATTGCAACGTGCCGATCGTGAACTAGTTCTCCATGGTCGCGAAACAGGAACTCTTCTTCGTTTGCCTCACGGCGAGTTTGTTGAAGTGCACGAGCCAATCTCACCAGAAAAGGCTTACCTGCTCACATCTCATGAACAGTTACCGCCTCTTGAACTACCTGATGTTGATGGTCGCGGAGTGAAGCGAGCTGGGGTACTAAAGAACAAGATACGTGCGCGTTTGAATAAAGCACATGTTGAGTCAGTACCTAAGGTTTCTGCAACTGAGCTCAAGGAGATTGAGCACCACTAATTAACGAGGGTCGGCCTCAGACAAGGCCTTCAACCGAACTAGTGATTTAGCCATCCATGTGGGATTGTGCTTCATGGCACCTGTGATCTTGAGCCATCGAGCTGCATATCCAGGAATTGCGGTTGCATCAAAAGATTCGGTGACTTGAGTGGATCCATCTCCTAAATCGACCAGCTCGTAGGACCAGGTCCACTTCATTACATGACACCATGAGATTTTCCTATTCTCCTCAAAAGCTACCACCGTATTTTTAATGCGATATGGAATCTTAATTTTCATCGCCATTGAGAACTGTGCGCCGAGGAACAATCGTGCCGGGCCCGAAATAGCGCTCTGAATAGTTTCAGAGCCATCAAATAAACGATGAGATGAAGGGTTTGCTAGTACATCAAATATTGTGGCAGCTGGGGCATTGATAATGATTCGCGCCGCTGTTGTGTTTGGGGAATCTGTGGCAAGAATCTCTGCCCGGACATTGCTCATTAGTGAACAGAAGCGTTAACTGGCTTCTCATACTCGGTAACCATTCCGATTACAGAGATCATGAGCGCACCCAGTGCGATCAAACATAGCCACCAACCAATGATCAGACCAAGGCCTAGTGCACAAGCGCTCAGAGCAACCGGCAATGGCCACCATGAGTGAGGGCTATAAAAACCTAACTCGCCAGCTCCATCTGAGATCTCCGCCATTAAGTTATCTTCGGGTAGGTCGACACCAATACGCTTTTGTGTGAACCACACATAAAAGCCAATCATTCCTGCCAAGCACGCCGATAGCAGCAAACCACTGATACCTAATGGCTCTCCACCGATTTGTACGTAGATGACCGTAACGATTGCATAGAAAACTGCCAACCCACCAAATAGTTTCCACGAGACCTTCATAGTTGTTTACTTCCCCTCAAACTTAATATGTGGGTGATGTAAATCAAAAGCTGGTCGCTCGCTGGAAATGCGTGGCATGGTTAAGAAGTTGTGACGCGGTGGTGGACATGAAGTAGCCCACTCGAGTGAACTGCCATACCCCCAAGGATCATCCACACCAACCAGTGGTGCCTTACGAGTAATCCAAATATTGATTGCAAAAGGAATCATCGACAACGCCAATAGGAAAGAACCGATAGTTGAAACCGTATTCATGAAGGTGAAGCCATCGGTTGGTAGGTAGTCGGCATAGCGTCGTGGGAATCCCTTAATTCCTAGCCAATGCTGAATTAGGAAAGTTAAGTGAAATCCAACAAAGAGTGTCCAGAAGTGAATCTTTCCAAGACGCTCATTGAGCATGCGACCTGTCATCTTTGGCCACCAGAAGTAGAAGCCAGCAAACATGGAGAACACAACAGTTCCGAAGAGAACATAATGGAAGTGGGCGACGACAAAGTAGCTTGCAGAGACTGCGAAATCGAGAGGTGGTGAGGCAAGAATAATTCCGGTTAATCCACCAAAGAGGAAGGTAACAAGGAATCCCGTAACCCACAGCATCGGAGTTTCAAAGGTCACATGCCCTCTCCACATAGTTCCGATCCAGTTGAAGAACTTAACGCCAGTAGGAACACCGATCAAAAATGTCATAAAGGAGAAGAACGGTAGAAGTACCTGACCACTTGCAAACATGTGGTGAGCCCATACTGATACTGACAAGGCAGCGATAGCAATCGTGGCAGCGATGAGGCCTAGATAACCAAAAATGGGCTTACGGCTAAATACTGGCAAGATCTCTGTAACGATTCCGAAGAATGGCAAAGCAAGTATGTACACCTCGGGGTGTCCGAAGAACCAAAATAGATGCTGCCACAGCATTGCTCCACCATTGGCCGGATCAAAAAGATGCGAACCATAGAGTCGATCTGCTTCTAACCCTAAAAATGCAGCTGCAAGTGGCGGGAAAGCAAGCAGAACTAAAATTGAGGTGAGCAGAACATTCCAGGAAAAGATGGACATACGAAACATCGTCATCCCTGGTGCTCGCATTGTGAAAATTGTCGTAATGAAGTTTACGCCACCCAAAATTGTTCCGACTCCGCTAATTGCCAAGCCGATTAACCAAAGATCTCCACCGATACCTGGTGAATACTCCGAGCTAGATAATGGCGCATATGCCGTCCACCCAAATGATGCCGCTCCACCTGGTGATAGGAAACCGGCGAAGGTCATTGTTCCGCCAAACAAAAACAGCCAATAGGACAACATGTTTAGCCGTGGGAATGCAACATCTGCTGCACCGATCTGCAAAGGCATGATTACGTTAGCAAAACCAACAAATAGCGGTGTTGCAAACATCAAAAGCATGATGGTTCCGTGCATTGTGAAAATCTGGTTGTACTGCTCATTACTCAAGAACTGCATTCCTGGACGAGCAAGTTCTGCACGCAGAGCAAGGGCTAGGACTCCCCCAATGAGAAACCACGCAAACGATGTCATGAGGTACATATAGCCGATCGTCTTGTGATCTGTTGAGGTAATGAACTTAACAAATGACCTACCCTTTGCCGAAGGCATTGGTGTCCCCATCGTTACCGTTGGACGTTCTGCATAGGTTGTCATGCTTGGCTCCCCTTAAGTGTTTCTAAATAAGCATCGTATTGCTCAGGTGTTACCACCTTGACGGTGAAAAGCATTTGTGAGTGGTTGCGCCCGCACAAGATGTTGCAACGACCAGGGAACTCACCCAGCTTATTAGCGGTGAACTCGAGCTCGTTGGTTACGCCTGGAAGGTTTTGCATTTGGATCATGAATGCTGGAATCCAGAATCCGTGGACCACGTCGTTGGATGTGATTGTGTATCGAACACGCTCACCCAATGGAACTACCAAGGTAGGCGGTTGTGTCGGAGTACCAGTTACTACCGCTTTTTCTCCAGCCTCTGGATACCCAAACTGCCATGACCATTGAAAGCCTTCAACGGTAATTTCATGGGCATATGTGTCTGTCTTTTCTGTAATGATGTTTTGTTTTTCAACTGTGAAATAGAAGAGCACCGCCACAATGATGAATGGAATTACTGTGTAGGCAACTTCAACTGGCACGTTGTACTGAGTTTGCTTAGGAAACTCTGGGCCGTCCTTTTTGCCACGATGAAAAACTGCAGGCCATAAAATTAAAATTAATGTAAATACTCCGACCACACCTGCAGCGATCCAAGCACCTTGCCACAGTGAGAGCGAGGCATCGTTCACACTTGATACGCCTTCTGGAAAACCCCAATCAACGGTGCTTGAACAACTAGTTACAAACGGGATGGGTGCGGCTAGGAAAAGGACCCGAAGGCGGCTTAGAGCAGTGCGTCGCGACATAGGGGTAAGGATAGTTTGTATTACGCCCACACGTGATACGAGCTCATCAGCTCGGAGTGGTGGCGCTCCTCACATCCACATGCTCGAAACTACCTCAGATGAAGTGCAATTTCATCGGCTGCCTTGTGACCATACGCCTCGGCAAATCGAGCAATAAATTCAGCCTTCGTAAAGCGATACTCCTGGGTGCCTAACGTTTCAATCACATAGGTTGCAATCATCGCCCCTAACTGCGCACACCTTTCATGCGAAACACCCCAGGCCAGTCCAGCAATAAAGCCTGATCTAAATGAATCACCTACACCTGTCGGATCTGTCTTGGACAACTCCTGTGGGCATGCGATGTGGACGTACTCTCCGCCAGCGCTTTCAACCTTGGCTCCCTTTGACCCAAGGGTTACAACACGGAATTTCACGCGCTCTAAGATCTCTCGATCTGTCCATCCAGTTTTTTGCATAGCAAGTGCGAGCTCATACTCATTGAGAAACAGGTAGGCGGCACCATCAATTAACAGCTTGATCTCATCCCCAGACATCCGAGCCATCTGCTGTGATGGATCTGCGGCAAAAGCAATGTTCTGTTGGCGGCAGACTTCAGAATGGTGAAGCATCGCTTCTGGATCATCTGGTGAGATCACCATCATGTCCAATCGGCCAACCGTGTCCATGATTGGACCCAACTCAATGTTTCTCGCCTCGGACATCGCCCCTGGAAAAAACGAGGCGATCTGATTGAGATCCTGATCAGTTGTCACAACAAAATGCGCGGTGTGTAAAGTTGTAGAGACTAATGCGTGTGATGTGTCGACTCCATGACGTGACAGCCAGGCTTCATAATCTGCCCAATCTTTACCAACAGCTGCAATAAGTATGGGATTTAATCCAAGTACGCCCAAGCCAAATGCAATATTTGCTGCACATCCACCGCGGCGCACATCCATACTGTCGACCAGAAATGAGAGCGAAACTTTTTCTAATGAGCCGACAACGAGTGAATCGGTGAACTTTCCTGAGAAAGTCATTAGGTGGTCAATACCAACAGAGCCCGCTACACCAATTTTCATGTAGGGATACTAATGCGAGAAATGGTGATACTTAGTTGAAAGAGTCGCCACACGCACATGAACCCTGTGCATTTGGATTATCAATCGTAAAACCTTGCTTTTCAATAGTGTCTACAAAATCAATAGTTGCACCTGAAAGATATGGGTCGCTCATCTTGTCTGTTATGACTTTTACTGCACCGAATTCGCGCACAATGTCACCATCCATATTACGGTCATCAAAGTACAACTGGTACTTAAGACCAGAACATCCACCTGGCTGAACAGCTACACGTAGGTTGAGATCATCGCGGCCCTCTTGTGCCAACAGCGCTGCTACCTTTGAGGCGGCTACATCTGTTAAAAGAATTCCTGCAGTGGTGGTTGCTTCAGTGGTCATTGTTACTCTCCTTGATTGACTCCTGTGGTAAGCCTACTCCCCCAGCATCAGGCTTGCGAGTCGGAGCCCTACTCGACACCACCTCTATAGTTGCCCCATGACTACTAATGAAAGCAAGGGTCGACCAACCCCTAAACGCAAAGATGCCGAATCACAACGCAAGGTTTCATCTCTTGCACCGATCATCACCAAGGATCAGAAGCGGGCATCTAAGGCGCTAGCTCGTCAGGATCGAGTTGCACAGCGCGCTGCATACCTACGGGGCGATGAGGCGGCACTGCCTGCACGAGATCGTGGAGCTGCCAGACGATTTGTTCGAAACTACGTAGATTCTCGTCGCTCGATAGGTGAGTACTTCTTACCAATCATTTTTGTGGTCCTCGTCTTAACACTATTTCCTATCGTCGCTGTTCAATACGGTGCAATCGCATTGATGTATGCAGTTCTACTGGTTGCAGTTATTGATGGCGTTTACCTCTCACGCAAAATCCGCAAAGCTGTTTCAGATAAGTTTCCAGGAACAGAAACAAAGGGTTTGGGTATGTATGCATGGCTTCGTTCAACGCAAATGCGTCGCTTACGAGCACCTCACCCACAAGTAAAAGTGGGCGATTCGCTTAATTAAAGCGAGGTACTTTAAGCCCGCGGATTAGGGCTTTCAGTTTTCGCAGCATCGCGTTCTGGAAGGTTGCCTAGCGCTTTATCAATCGCCTTCATGACGGATACATCTAGCTTCACACCAGAGGCTTTCACATTTTCCTTAACCTGCTTTGGCTTTGTTGCTCCCATAATGGCGCTGGACACATTTGGATTTTGTAATACCCAAGCGATTGCTAGTTGCCCCATAGTTAAGCCAACACCATCTGCAATCGGCTTTAAGTTTTGAACAGCTTCTAGAACCTCATCGCGCATCCAACCCTTGATCATTCGTGCGCCGCTGCCCTTATCTGTGGCACGTGATCCAGCAGGGGCCTTCTTCCCCGGCAAATACTTACCGGTCAAGATTCCTTGGGCTATTGGGGACCAAACAATTTGCCCAATTCCCTCTTTTTCAGACAGAGGAACAACCTCTGCTTCAATCACTCGCCATAGCGCTGAGTACTGCGGCTGGCTCGAAACAAATCGGTTGTAACCACGAGCATCTTGAATTGCTAGTGCAGATTTAATCTGTTCTGCGTTCCACTCTGAAAAACCAATGTAGTGAACCTTGCCCGCGCGGATCAGATCATCAAATGCACTCAATGACTCCTCAATCGGCGTCTCATAGTCAAAGCGATGCATCTGATACAGATCGATGTGATCGGTTTGCAGCCGCTTCAAGGAGGCGTTGCATGACTCGATAATGTGCTTGCGAGACAGGCCACGATCATTTTTGCCTGTGCCCGTTGGCCAGTACACCTTTGTGAATAGTTCATACGACTCACGTTTAACGCCTTTGAGCGCTTTGCCTAATACTGTCTCTGCCTTTGTTCCAGCGTAGACATCTGCAGTGTCAAAGGTGGTGATACCAACCTCTAGAGCCGCCTTTACGCACTTGATAGCTGCATCTGATTCAATCTGATTTCCGTGAGTGATCCAGTTTCCATATGAGATTTCAGAAACATACATTCCGGTACTGCCAAGGCGTCTGTATTCCATACTCAGAAGCCTATGACTAGCGAGCCTAGTTGCCAACCCCGAACTCATGTGGTTTGGTTCGCCTACAACTTAATAGCTCACTTGGTAGGGGAAGTTCGGTGCAAATCCGACGCTGACCCGCAACCGTGAATCTCTATGTGAATGTACATCACGTGAAGATAAGTCGGATTACCTAGCAAGTGCAGATGAGACAAACACCCGCCGAGGTTTGCGGGGTGTGCTCCTACCACTAGAAGTGTTGATTAATTCTTCGTATCTATGTGCGGTTCACTCCCTGTGAGACTCTTTCACATTCGAGAGGCTACACAGCAATGAAGTTCAAAATAGCTCTATCAATAATTCTTATCTCCACCTTCATAACGCCCACTGCCCACGCTGCAGAAAAAGGTTGGCGTTATTGGGGATACTTCCAAGCAGCCCCAGGCAAAACCGTATGGACCGCAGCGATGACGGGTCCAACAGTCGACATCGCCGATGGTTCGGTTGAAGGGTGGTCCTTCGTGTTTGACTCAGAGGATATTCCGACTATGAAACCGCGAGTAAAGCCTGATTTCAAAAGTATTTGTGCTGGCGTAAAAGCAGACAAGGACACCAAGCGAATTGCAGTAGTAATTGATTTCGGATCCTCTGCCTATTCACCAAAGGGTGAAAAAGTTAAGAAGACGATTACAACCTGTGTTCGAACCGCAAAGGAGTCCCAAGGAATCGATGTTTTAGGGCAGGTAACTACAGTCCGTGGGGCGGGTTCGGGTTTGATTTGCGGTTTATCTGGCTATCCAGCAAAAGAGTGCGGTGTTGAAATCGCAACTCCCAAAGCACTCATCAAGAAGTAGTTAATGAAAAAACTGTCGCTGCACCCACTGACCTGGTGGATTTGGGCTATCGGTTTGGCTATTGCA